>CEUY01077839.1_pt1 | contig 13093 bp, 13 predicted proteins | sample 361481 | NCBI WGS metagenome assembly CEUY01 (sample SAMEA2622737, study PRJEB7988) | marine metagenome | isolation source: saline water (ENVO:00002010), including
CGGCGGAACTGATAAAGGATCTCCTCACAAGCCGGACCTATTCGGAAATAGGCCTAACAAGGGGTCTCATCAAGGTGTCAATGAGGTGTTCTACAAGCCCGAGGAAGTCGAAGTGCCTGATTTCTTGCCTGACACTCCAACATGTAGAGCTGAACTTGCACAGTACTATCAGTCCTGTAGCAGAATCGACCAAGGCCTTGGAGAACTGGTTAAAATTCTCAAGGAAACTGGTAAATATGATAAGACCTTAGTGATATTCACTTCTGATCATGGCATCGCAATGCCGGGAGGCAAGACCACAGTCTATGAGCCTGGCCTCAGGGTGCCCTTTGTTGTCAGAAATCCTTACATTAAAGAAAGAGGATTAATTAATGACGCGTTAATTAGTCATATTGATATTACTCCTTCAATACTCAACTTTGCTAATGCTTACGACACAAATACAAGGGGACCTTTGAAAGAACTCGTTAACTTTGAAGACTCAGAAAAACGCGCCCCAGAAGAAAACAGAGGTAAAAAAATAGTCACATTTCATGGCCGTTCTTGGATCCCTTTATTAAATCAAAAAGAGACTACAGGATGGGATCAGATCGGAGCGTCTCATACTTTTCATGAGATTCAAATGTATTACCCCATGAGAGTCGTTCGTGACCGCAATTACAAACTGATCTGGAACATCGCCTACCCGCTCCCCTTTCCATTCGCAAGCGATCTCTGGGCCGCTCCTACATGGCAGGCACAATACAGACAAGGTCCAAATACGAAGTATGGGAAAAGGACAGTTCAGGAATATATCCAGAGGCCAGAATTTGAACTTTTTGATATGCACAAGGATCCAAACGAAACGAAAAATCTAGCCACCGAACCAAAGCATTATAAATTACTAGAAACTTACAAAGAAAAACTAAGGCAAATGCAAAAAAGAACCAATGATCCATGGTTCATTAAATGGAAATACGAATAATTTTATCATTCGCGCCCTGTTCGGATCCCATCGACCCATACAGCCGCAACAATTATTCCCCCTATGAGGACTTTCTGAACCCAATCATCCACCCTCAACATCACGCATCCATTATAGAGCAAAGTAATTATGATTGCTCCTATCATGGAGCCAAAAACCGTTCCACGGCCACCGGCCAATGAAGCGCCGCCAATCACAACTGCTGCAATAATATCTAATTCCAGAGCCACGGCGGTCGTAGGATCACCATCACCTATTTCGGCATAGGACATTACTCCCGCCAAACCGAACATTGCCCCTCCGAGGGTGAAAATAAGAATGCGGTTCCGTATCACATTGATCCCAGAATATCTGGCAGCTTCTTCATTTGCTCCTAGAGCATAGATCCGTCGACCAAAAACCGAAAATCGCATCAAAATAACCATCACAAGAAAAAGAATAATATTAATCCAAACTCCATAAGCAAAGACTAGCCATTTAGGGTTAGGCTCTCTCATCATTAGTGTTTTTAGAAAATTATCAGGAGATCTAACGACCGTTTCATCAGCAAAACCCTCCGCGAGGCCCCTTGCAACCAACATCATTCCCAATGTGACAATGAATGGGGCTATGCCAAGACGAGCCGATATCGTTCCATTCAAAAAACCGACTCCCGCACCGACCATAATTGCAAATACCACGGGCAAGGGGATGAAGCCCCCTATAAAAATATTCCCATCACACCAATTCACTGCATGAGCACATGCTACTGCCGCTAAAGCTACAACAGATCCCGCACTAAGGTCGATTCCCCCGCTGACTATAATCATTGTCATGGCCAAAGCACCGATACCAACAATGACGGTCTGTTTCAGAATCGTTTTTAAATTCTGAACCGATAGAAAATTGTCCACATTATCCGGGACATAAAAAATTATTAGAATAAGCAATAAAAGAAATACAAAGATTAACCCACTGATTGGTATTAATAGGGCAAAGAGATTTTTCCCATGGCCTTTTGCCAAACTAGAATCTACCGAACTTTCACCCTCTATATTTGGCATTTGTATTACAGCTCAGATGGAGAGAGGAGCTTCTGGACCTCCTGAGAATCAATATTTTCCAAGTCCAAGAGCACTGCCCCAGTATCGACCTCGGCCTCAAAAGGGTCACCTTTGATAGAAGCCACAATGTTCTTGACCGCAGTATATCCCATTCGGAAAGGGTCCTGTACAGCAAGAGCAGAAATTTTCTTATCTCTTAAAGCACTGAGCAAAGAATCATTAGTGTCAAATCCAACAAAAGAAATCTTTCCCGCGAGCCCAGCCTCTTCAAGGGCACGCAACATTCCCTGAGTAGTTGATTCATTTGGTGTAAAAACACCCTGAATACTGTCACCAAACTGATTTAATAAGTTCTCGGAAGCTTTTAATGCCTCATCAATCGAGACACCGCCGCGCTGATCAATGGAAACCAAATCAATGCCTGGTGCCGACTCTTTAATTCCTGCAAGGAATCCTTCTTCCCTGTTCGTAGTACTTGCATGATTAACGGCATGCCTCAGCATGATAATTTTCCCGCTATTTTTCATTAGTGAAGCGAGACGCTTCCCGCATTCCTTGCCGGCAGCAAAATTATTGGTCATAACATTGCTTATCACGGCCTTTCCAGCAGATTCATCAAGGCCTGAGTCCCATACAGCTACCTTGATTCCAGCTGCATGAGCTTCCTTGACTGGCCGAACGAGAGCCTTGTCATCTAATGGAGCGAGAGCAATTCCATCCACTCGCTGAGTAATGAAATTTTCAACGACCTTTAATTGGCCTGCCCTGTCACTTTCCTGCTGAGGTCCCTTCCATATGACTTCAATGTTCAATTCCTGACCCGCTTTCTTGGCACCCGCTTCTCCTGATTTCCAAAATTCATGAGTCGTGCCCTTAGGAATAACGGCTATTCTTAACTTTCCATTACCAGATTCAGGGTCAGTTTTATTGCACCCAATCAAAGCAATGAAACAAAAAAGCGAAAAAGATGAAAGATATCGTGTCATTTGATTAATCCAAACTATTTGACGGCTTGAAATCAAGCCTTCGTAAGTACAAAGTCTATGTAAATGGCAAAAGAACTTAATTTCAAACAAGAACTAGTGGGATGTTTTGGCTTCCCTGTCGCAGAAAACCCAACTCAGGCAATGATTGAACCTGCTTTTAATGCATTAGATCTCGATTGGCGTTACTTAACTCTTGAAGTTAGTCCAGAAAATCTAATGAGAGCTGTAGAAGGTGCGAAAGCCTTTGGGTTCAAGGGTTTCAATTGCACGATCCCTCATAAAGTTGAGGTCATACAATATCTTGATGGTCTAGGAGAATCCGCTGAATTGATGGGAGCAGTAAATTGTGTAGTCAATAAAAACGGAAAATTAATCGGTGAAAATACTGACGGCAAAGGTTTCGTTTCATCACTTCAACAAATCACAGAACCTACTGGAAAATCTTGTGTAATTTTCGGAGCAGGAGGCGCAGCAAGAGCAATTAGCGTCGAAATGGCCATCGCTGGGTGCTCTGAAATAGTAATAGTGAATAGAACAATTGATCGCGGCGAACAGCTCGTCGAATTACTAAACACTAAAGTTAGAGATTCGATAAGTCACAAATTCCAAGCAGAATTCGTTCACTGGGAAGGACCTTATCAAATCCCACCGGGCTCAGAGGTCATTATTAATGCCACTTCTATTGGTCTTTTTCCTGATGTGAACGCCTCTCTAAACATCGACACAGAAACCTTAAAATCGGAAATGGTGGTAGCGGACGTGATCCCGAATCCACCCAAAACACAATTGGTGAAGGATGCCACCGAAATAGGCTGCAAGGTCATCGATGGACTCGAAATGTTAGTGGCTCAGGGAGTAATTGGCATTGAATACTGGACAGGTAAAATCCCTGACTCGACAGTCATGAGGAAAGGGCTAGAGGATGTGTTCGGATCATCCTGAACAATTAATAAAGGCTCTATTATTCAAGATTCTTCCTTTTCGCCTTTGGAATCATCTTCCTGGCTACTTTGGTGAAACTTTCTCTCCTTCGCGGCTACCGAGCTATTGCGTTTACGCCCTAAGGCCCCTTGCGCATACCAATAACCCAGACCAAAGAAAAGCAGCGCCGCGAGAGCAAGGATGAACCCCATCTGAAAAAATAGGTATAACACAATATTAATGAATTTAGTAGAAGTTCGAAGATTGAAATAGTCTCATTAATTTGTCAATACAACTAACTATCTGATTCATTTACTCTTGCCTAATAATATAAATTGGCTTGTCAAAATCAGGCTCCAAATCATCAAACATCTGTAAACGTCTAAGTGTTGGGTAATTCTGCAATGGAACCATCTTCCATGCCTTCTCAGACCCCAATCGATAACGTGATTTAGCAGTGTACTTACGGTTAAATACTCCATAATGAGCCACTCTCAAAGTTTCATAAGGATAGTATCCCTCCATCACTTCTTGAACCTCATACTCATATAAAACAAGACAACTTCTATATGTGACAGCCTTTACTCTAGGGATTTCGGTTTTAATTTTGAGGCGAAGTTTCACATCAATTTCACTCCACACAATTGTCGATGGATCTACAGGTATGGCCTTCTTAACCTCAACATGCTTTGCTCCAAAAGGTTCATCAGGATCTAATGCCCTACGTCCAACAGCATCATTGCCAGCATAAGTCAAAAAATCCGATACTACATGCTGGGCCCATGCCTTAGCTTCTGTGGGACCATAATGAATTCCATCTGTTTCCGGATATGGATCAATGAATTTAGTAACTTCCCGACTGTCAAAAACGCGACCGAAAGGACTGACGACATCATCCATTATACTGCTCATTTCTTCCTGAAGATCAAAAGAAAAGCGCTCAGGATGAGAAGATGGAGGAGCGATCCAGTAACAGCGCCTGCCTCCTCTCACTGCCGCTTTTGCCATGTCTCGACACAGTCCCTCGACCAATGCAACATTATCAGATTTTTCTCGACGCTTTGAATTCAAACTCGAGTAAAGGTTGATTCCGGTTTGAATAACGACAATGTCCGGATTGCAATTCTCAACCAAAGATTCCACTTTTGGAACTTCTTTAACAACTTTCAGACGCCTGTCAATGGTCGGCGTTTTTTCCCAAAATCCAATGTTAGAAGCTATCGGCTCGTAACGACTTAACCAATAGTAAGGAGTGGCTCCACCTGCAACATATGTATAAACCTCAAATCCCGCCTCCCTCAGTCTCATATCAAATACTCTACCAAATGCCCCCATACTCATGGAGTCTCCCAAATATAGAATACTAGTCGGCTTGGGCGTTGTTTTTTCTTTTTTAATCCGCGCCTTAAAACTTTTTTTCAGCTTCGATAAGATTCCTTTCCCTTCAGCTTCTTTGGGCACAACAAAAAAGAGACTCAACCCGAATACTGCCATGAATAGCCATGCACGGATCAAGAATCTGAAAATGAAAGGGCCCGTCAATTTAAGCATTACAAAATTGAATGTATAATTACTGAAACATCAAAATCTTATAAAACAAATATCTTTCATCGCATCCCGTAATCACGCTGCATTTTTTTTATCTTTCCCCGCAGTGTAATTCGGGTCGCTGCAGACATACGGTCAATGAATAAAACACCATTCAAATGGTCTGTTTCATGCTGAATGGCGCGAGAAAGCAATCCGTCCGTTTCAATTGTAACTGTGTCCCCGTTCAGCAGTTTAACTTTAGCCTTCACTTCATAAGGTCTGGAAACTTCACCGCGTATTTCAGGAAAACTCAGACACCCCTCACTCATCACATCTTTTTCAGCACCAAATTCGAGCTCCGGATTGACAAATATCAAAGGCATCAAATCGAGCAGATCAAAGTCCTCACCATTGACTCTTAAATAACTGATGCAGTCAGGATCATGCGATACGTCCACTACTGCCAATTGTAGAGGAATTCCTATCTGGGGAGCCGCCAAACCAATCCCTTCAGCAGACACCATAGTTTCCAGCATGTCATCCACTAATGATTTGATATCCTCCGAAAAATTTTCAACTAGATCGCACTTCTTGCGTAATACAGGATCACCAAATATAACAATTTCACGAATCACGGCTGTGTAGAATTCTTTTGTTTATCAATTAGAATGCGCGCAGGCACATCCTTAACCGGATATCCGGCGCGAGTCAAAGCATCCCACGCCGCAACCAGGCTTTTGAGTGGAGCCCTTTCATCAGCTTTAAGTTCAAGGCTAAGATCCGGCCGTTCCTTCTTCAAGCGCTTTAGCCTCGTTGCCAATTGGTTCTGAGGAACATCCTCTGAACCAAGAATCAGCCTAGAATCGGCTGTAAGAGCCAACTCAATTCTTGATTTGGATTCAACCTTTTTAGCCAAAGAGCTTGCTTTAGGAAGGGTGATACTGGCAAATGCCTTATCCTCTTTGGGCGCAGAAGTGAGTATAAAATAAATTAATAAAATCGCCAAAATATCGATTAGAGACACGATAGGCACTAAGGGCCTAGTTGAACGCTTACTAACAAAATTCATTAGTCCCGATTATTTTCCCTCATTTCTACTTTTCAGCCACTAAACCTTTGAGTTTGGAATACAGGATCTCCGAAGGGTTCTTATAAAAAGCTGAAATTAAATTATCGGTCAGCACTTCCATGCGAACACCCATCCTTTCTAATTTCTTAGTAAAATAACTATGAGCTATGACGGTAGGGACAGCAACTGCAAGACCAGCTATAGTTGTATTTAGTGCTTCCGCAATTCCACTAGATACCTGCACTCTTGAGCTTCCAGCACCCTCCACATCCACATTACTAAAAACGCCAACAAGACCCGAAACCGTTCCGAGCAGTCCCAGTAACGGAGCAATCGTTATCACTACCTCCAAAAGAGCAATTCCTCTTTCCAAAACAACGATCTCCTCCCTTGCCCTTGCTTCAGCGGTTGATGATGATTCTATACGGCTAGAAGGTGCTCCTTCAATAACACCCAGACCAATGCGAGAGAGGGCCGATGGATTAGATTTTAAACAATTAACCAGATTAACAACATTATCTTTATCAATATACTCCTGAGCACCGCTCATTGCTTTCTGAACCTTATGGGGCACTACTCGCCGTTCCCTCAAGGCGATTAGCTTCATAAGTATGACAGTCACTGATAGAAAAGACAGTAACATAAGGCAAAACATGAAGACTCCTCCATCCATGAGAAACTTGTATACAGAATCCAATGAATTGGGTAATTCAGATGTAAAGCCAGCGTGATACATATGTTCAGTTAGTATATAATAATTTCATACTCAAATTCCATTCTGCCATCCTGAGTCAATTTAATGAGATCCTCTGGCACAGGAGGAATATCTGCCCGGAGTATACCGCTGATTGAAAAGTCAACCATGACTGGATCAGCATCGTTTCGAAGGAGTCTAATATCAACTATATCACCCTTCTGATTGACCCAAAATCTGACTTTTAAAGAACCAAATTTGACAAAATCAGCGTGAGCAGTACGCGCACGATGCCAACTCTTCTGAACAGCTAAATCAACCTTCTTCTTATAATGACCCAGCACTGTTTCTTCCACATCGAGAGCCGCCTGACCAAGGTTACTTAATTTTCCAATGCTCTTTTTTTTGGGTGAATGAACCTGAAAGGCTTTCTCCTGCTCTTGCTGAACCGGAACAGTTTCATTTAATTTTTTAACAGCATCTGAATCCTCAGGCAATGAAGATTCCTGACCATCCTCAATAGAAATCTCAGGCTCCTTATTGTTTTGAGATTCGGCCCCATTAGAATCATTATCACTATTTATCTTATTCAATTCCGATTCAATCAGATCTTTCTCTTCAGATTCCGGCCCCTCGATCAAAGACTCAGAAGGTGAATCAGCCAGTTCGTTGTTTTCTGTTTGCGTCTGATCTGGATTTTCGTCTCCTTTCTGACCATTCTTTATATCGGAAATAGAATTTATATTAATCTTCTTTTCTGGAGCCCATTGCGGCAGGATCGGTAAAAAGTTTACATCCTCCTTTTCTCCATCCATATATTCTTTCTTGGCAAGGTCACCAAATGGCAGGTCCCTACCATCAATATTCGGAACTGTATCATCGCCTTCATCAGAAGGTGGTGAATCACTTGCCGCCAATGTATTTCGGTCTGATTCTAAATTTGTATTGGATGGCACTACGGCCGAAGGATCATTGGATTCAGTCCTTATATATTTTTTCTCCTCCTTAAGATCATCAGGGCTTTCACGGATGAACATTTCCGGCAATAAAACTATCAACTCTTCCTCCTCCTCGTCTCTGACATTCATTTGCAACTCTACCGATCCTTCTGAATCTGACTGAGTAGAAGCGACCACAAAATGATATTCGGTATTTGGCTCGGCAAAAAACACCAATGGATCACTCTCCTTTTCTTTGCGGGACGCCACTTTCTCTAAAGTTTCCAGAATTGATCCCCTGTAAACTCCCACAACATTTTCAAAATCAATGGAGTTCACCTTCAATTCGACCTCACACTTTTCCTGTGCATTCCATTTCCACCAAACTGAGCCGCCGATATAACTTCCTGCATGGATCGGCTCACCGATTTCACGCGAAGCATAAGTGAAATCTGAAAAAGAAGACAGGTTATAACTAGACCCTAAATCCGATGCATTCTTAAAATCATCATTGTCTGGAGGAAGAGAACGTTTATAGGCAAGCATAGTTGTAATTCCAAAAGCAAAAAGCAGATGCAAAACAACTGATCCAAAGATCGCAGACTTTATTTGTTGCTGAATTATCATCAGGACCTCATTAGATAAGTACTCTCCATATGAGAAGGAATCTTCATTCTCTTATGAATTCACATTGCCACCTTTCATATTATATATCAACGAAGTATAAGCCAAATTGCCCTGACTATTTGACGAAGTAACTCAAATGCTCAAGCTCTAATGCCAAATCAACGGAATTTACAATCACATTATCGGGAGTCTTCAGCACGGTCGGAGAAAAATTAAGAAAAGCTTGGACCCCCACATGAACAAGATTATTTGCGACTTCCTGAGCTGTTTCCGGAGGAACAGCCAAGATGGCAATTTTAACGTTATTTCGTTTAACGTATTGAGCCATTTGGGAAGCATCCATTACAGGAACATTGGCCTTTACCAACTTGGCACGGTTGGGATCCGCATCAAAAGCAGCAGATATTTCAAAACCCTCCTTAACGAACCCGCTATATCTAAGAAGCGCTGCACCCAAATTACCTACTCCAACCAAAATAACGGGCAATAGACTATTTGTTCCCAGGACCCCTGTAATAACTTCAATTAATGCTTCAACATTATAACCCAGCCCTCTAGTCCCAAATTGACCAAAATGAGCCAGGTCCTTCCTTAACTGAGTTGATTTTACACCAGCAGCTTTGGCCAAAGCATTTGAAGAAACAGTCTCAAGCCCATTCTCTCTGAGCCTCTCAAGGCAACGCTGATAAATCGAAAGCCTATATATCGATTTTCTCGGTATGTCAGTTTGTGAAGACAACTAATAATGTGATTTTTCTCAATTAAATCTTATTATTATGACCCAACGCAAGCCCTAAAGAGCAAACATAGTCTCACCTAATCAATGCGCTGAAAAAAGTGCAAATCGCACCAATAAAATTATGCAGTATACCCCTATCTTATTATGAATAGGATTCCTCAACGCGCTTGGCCACGTCTCTATAATCATAGTCCGCGTTATAAATCTCTTTGAAGCTTTCAAGAGATTTATCTTTGTCCCCTAATTTATCATATACCAATCCAAGATTATATAAAATCTCCTTCTTTGTATTATCCATGGCAAAGAGTTCTCCATTAGCATCATTCAGAGACCCGACTGCCAAGTCGTACATTTTCATTTCATCATAACACCGACCGAGCATAAGCATCGAACGTATACGGATATGAGGATTGTTCTTTGCTTTCTGAAGATGCGGAATAGCTTCTCGAAACTGGCCTGCAGTGAATAAATGCGAGCCAAGATCAAAACGGAGCTGCGGATCGGTCGGGTTACGTTCGACCCGAATTTCAGCTTCTTTTATTTGCTGTCCAATTGAAGCATTTTTCAATTCGTCCAATTGAGCCTTTTTGTCCTCGACTCCCTCTCCCCCCTGTTGAATATCTGATTCTAAGTCCTTAATCTTTTGCGCTCTTAAATTATCTTTAGCATCTTCAGCTTTACGCTGAAGAGTTTCGTCAGATTCACTCAATGAAAAGGCATACTCATAATAAGAGGCAGAATTCTCCCAATCCTCCAACCTCTCATAAAGATCAGCTATCTTCTTTACGACATCAAGGTTCTGAGGATCCTCCGAATATTGAGCCCCAAGATCAGCTAATTGGGCTTGCATCTGTTCTTTGGTCGCACCGATCCTTGCAGCACTCTCAAGACTCTGCGCCTCGTCCTGATCCTTAAGAAGATCCTTGAAGGAACGGTCAGCAAGGCCCCATCCGCCTTTAGCCATCGTTGCCTGAGCCGAAGCATCTTTTGCTTTTTTCCGAGCCTCCCCATCAGAAGGGTCTGATTGAACTATCTCATCATAAATCTTCGCAGCCTCTGTCCCGTCACCCTGGGCAAGGTAATGGTCCCCAAGTTTATGGAGATTTTTTGAATTACTTGGATGGCCCTGACGAATAGTTTCTAATCCAAAAGTCGCAACTGCAGGAATTCCCAAGGCCATGAAAGCTTCATAGAAAAGCGTATTTGCCTCAACATTATAAGGATCACCATCTAATTTTTTTTCTATTTCCTCAATGGCTCCAAGAGGGTCCTTCTTAATTTTATTCTTAACCTTCATCATTCCACCCGAGAGTAGGCCCTTGCCTTTCTTACCAGATGTACGCCACCTCGCACCTTGAGCCGCTCTTAATATTTCCCTCCCCTTGAGAAAAGTAGGCTCTTCCTTCAATATATTATGAAGAATGCTCAACGCATAATCGTAATTGGATAGCTCAATGGCACTTTGTGCCTTAAGAAATAGTGTAACTAGTTTGGAATCGAGTTGCTCTTCTGTAATGAGCTCCTTAGGTGCATCCATATTCAATTCTAGGGGTTTTGTTTTTGGAGTATACGGAAAATGAAAAAAATTAATTGTTTGGGGGCAGAATCTAGCCTCTTAAGGGTAGATCATGCAAGGCATCTAATATCATTTTTAATCCTTTCATAAATTTATGAATTTCGGCTACTAAATGCCACTTTTAACATAACCAATTTCCCCGAAACCATTAGGACCAGGTACTATTTTCCAAAAATTTAAAAAATATACTAATATTATAGGCATTTCATGATTCAAACTCATTGAGCTATCAAGGTGCCAAAGTAAGTTAATAATGCTAGTTGCGCGAAATTTTGACTGTGGTTCAATGTCTAAATGATTAAGAGATTTAAACTATTCCTCCTTGTGCTCCTTTTGTTGTCCTCCATTGCAGCAAAACGTAAGGGCTCCGGAACGATTGGTTTTTACCTTGAATCGGCAGGGTCTGAAGCACCAAAAGACACTGTTAAAGTCAACATCAATTCCGAAATTCATCAGGTCCTGATTAAACCCATTTTCAATCAAAAAGATGTGGAAGGGTTTTATCCATTCCTCACTGATGAGGGAGAAAGTTTTGGAATCTCTTTCAAACTAAAAAAGAAAGCCGTCAAAGAATTACAAACCCTTTCGACTGTAGCTAGGGGGCGAAAGATTTTTACTGTATTTGGAAATGCGCCTATCGATTTTGTTGTAATTGATGGCCCCATAACGCATGGATATCTTACTTGCTGGAAAGGATTCAACGAAAGCCATATAGAAAAATTTAAAGGTGCGGGCATGCGGTTAATTACGCCAAGAAATGAAGGGCCCGTTATAAATCCACCACCTGTCATTGACTGATCTGAGTTACTTTTAATTAATTAAGCTAAGAGTTCATACAAATCGGAATGCATTTAATGTTGCTGATTAGGACATCCTCATTAATTTTTTGGTTAGCTTTATCAGTCATTTGCGAAGCGCAATACAAGCGGCTCGAACTAGTCTTGGCAACTCCTAACAAAGCCATTTTTGGTCAGGATTTGTCTCAATTCTATATGTATACGAACCGCTCATTCGAGGGCCAGCCAAGCAAGCCTTGGCAGGGCGGGAAATATGGTTATGTGCGCAATCCAAAAAGAACAGCATCAGGCATAATATATTCTAAATTTCATGAAGGAGTTGACATTAGGCCAATAGAAAGAAATTCGAGAGGAGTTCCCCTAGATAAAGTATGTTCAATCGCTTCAGGAAAAGTAATGCACGCTAGCCGATCAGCAGGAGCAAGTAACTATGGCCGTTACGTAGTAATAGAGCACGATTGGGGCTACGGGAAATTTTACAGTCTGTACGCTCATCTGGCTGACATCACCTGCAAAGTAGGGCAAATAGTGAGGCCCGGAACAAGTATCGCTACGCTCGGATATACAGGAGACGGAATCGACAGGACCCGGGCCCACCTGCATCTAGAGCTCAATTTAATGATCAGCCGGAACTTTGAAAAGTGGTATCGGAGACACTATGTCGCACCGAACAAACATGGTCTATATAATGGAATAAATCTCGCCGGAATTGATATCTCAAGACTGTACATGGAACATCAGAAGAATCCCTCAATCACCATACCGCAATTCATCAAAACAACTAAGCCCTATTGGAAATTATTAGTTCCTAACCGAGGCATGCCCTTAATTATGAAGTCTTATCCCTGGCTAGCAAAAAACATGGCAGATGCGACCAGAAATCCGTCATGGGAAATTACAATGAGCCCGTCCGGAATTCCCCTGGAAATCAATCCTCATAATAAGAAAGTACAATCACCCACAATTAGTTGGGTCAAATATTCAGCAACGCCTCACTCATGGAACACCAGGTCCCGTCTCACAGGGACCAAAGACAAAGCCAAACTCACGGCCAGCGGATTACGTTTTGTGCAACTCCTGATGGAAAAATAAATTAGCAAAGATCTAATTACTAATTTCTTTAATCAGTAGGCGGTTGAGTCGAATTCCATCATAGAAATTCTGAATAAGAAAATTTTCATTCGGAGCATGGATCTGGCAATCAGGCAA
>CEUY01488241.1_pt1 | contig 13079 bp, 12 predicted proteins | sample 361481 | NCBI WGS metagenome assembly CEUY01 (sample SAMEA2622737, study PRJEB7988) | marine metagenome | isolation source: saline water (ENVO:00002010), including
TATAAGACAAATATTTTATTTCATGCTGATATTAATGGTGCAATCAATCACGTCAAAGTTAAGTTTTCCAAACTTAACTTTTCGTGGTTGAAAAATTACAAACAAAAAATATGTAATCCAATAATTTTTAATAAAAGTGAAAATTTTGCTATTTTATAGCATAATTTTTGAGTAAGGATCGATTAAAGATCAAAACGTAATAGGTTTTCACTTGATTTGATTAAGCTTGAAGAACTATAAAGTTACGGCGTAGTTTAATTGGTAAAACTGTGGATTCAAAATCCATTCCCTTCAACCATATCTTCAAAATAAGGTAGAAAATTATAACAAATAAAATATGAAATTTTACATTTTTTATTTTTGTGATATTATGAAATTTAAAGAGGTATCTGGACCTTATAAATCAAAAACTAAAAAAGGAGTTTTGATATATTCCAGAAAATCGATATCAAACAGAGTTTTAAATTAATAAAATCTAGTTAATAAAAAACATTTAGATACAATTAGAAAGGACAGACGTTTTTTATCATAAATATATTAAAATCCTTTTCTAAAAAAAGGAATAAAAAATGAAAAATTATAATTTTTTCATCTTGATATTTATATCATTTGCTTTTTCGGCTCACTTGGTTGATCCAAGGATTTCGAAATATCAATATGATTATGATATCTATTAAAAACAAAAAAAAGAAATCATTGGGGAATGATTTCTTTTTTTTTATTTACTTGTTACAACTAAATTAATAAAATATATGTAGATTTATTTTATCACTTTATGTTTCAAGTATATTTTTTAAATGACATTATAAAACATACTCTTGATTAAATTATACTTCATTTGTTTAGATATTACAACAAGCCTATTAAATAAAATAAAAAAGATACCTTATTTTTTCCACAAGAATAACTAAGTTTCTCTAAAAATGAATTTTCTTTAAAAAAATATTTTTTAAATTAAAAGTTATTTTTAGCTTAAAGAAATAAAAAACCACTTAATTTATAAAAGAAACAACTTGCTGAAGTATTTTTATTCTGTATTATATAAGCAAAGATTTATAAAATTAGGAATATAAAAATATGAATAAAAGAGTTTTAGGGTTAGACCCTGGTATTACAAGTATTGGTTGGGTATTAATAGAAGAAAATGAAAAAGGTGAGGCAGTAAAACTTATTGATGGTGGTTCAAGAATATTTAAACCAATTTATGAACCTCAATTTTTAAAATTAAAAAACAAATCTAGAACAGAAAAAAGACAAACAAGACGCCAAAGAGATAGACGTAAAAGAAGAATGTCAAAAGTAGAAAATTTCTTGTTCAAACATGGTCTATTATCAAAGAAAAATGATCAATATCACGAAGAAAATAAATCAATTCAAGCAGAATTAGGAAATCCTTATAAATTAAGAAGAGATGCTCTTTATCAATTATTAGAAAACGATCAACTATCTTATATTATTCTTCATTTATTTAGAAGAAGAGGTTTTTATTCAGCATTAAAAGCTAAATCAGCGTCAGAAAAGAAAAAAGACGCAGAAGCACAAGCTATAATGGAGAAAGTAAGAGAATCTAACTGTGCAACTCTTGGTGAATACTTTTGGAAAGAATTGAGATCAAATCCAAAAGCAAGAGTTCGTGGTGGAGAGTCTGAATTTTCAATATTAGGTTCAGAAAAAATGCTACGTGATAACTTATATGACGAATTAGAATTGATACTAAATAAGCAAATCGAGTTTGGTAATACTTCTTTATTAATTAGAGATGATAAGACAAATAATGAAATAAGAGAAGAGTTATTACGTTTGTTTAGATTCCAAAGACCTTTAAAACCACAAAAGAGAAAAAGTTTTTGTTTATTGGAGACAAAGAAAGCAAAATTTAAAGATAAAAAATCAAATAAAGAAAACAATAAAGAAAATAATAAAAACATTATTAAAAACATTGGGCTAAAAACAGCACATAAATTAACAGTTTACTCTCAGGAATTTATCATAAGACAATCTATTAATAACTTAATAGTAGAAGAAATGAATCACGATACAGGTGAAGTATTCTTGGTAGATATAGACTTAGAAACAAAAGAAAAGTTATTTCAAAAAGCATGGGTGCAAAAAGAACTTTCTTTTTCTGCAATAAGAAAAGAATTGAAGGTTTCTCCTGAATCTAAAATAAATCTAGAGTTTGGTAATAAGAAAGGTATTGCTGGAAATCAATTATATACAATTTTCAAAGATAAGGAATTAAAGAAATGGTTCAATTCCTTAACATATGATGAAAAGTCTGACTTAATGACTGATATTCATATGATCAAAGGAGCGGAATATTTGGGTTTAAGAAAAGTTTTAATTAAAAAATGGAAACTTTCTGATGAAATGATAGACGTTCTGGTTATTGAATTAGATAAAGCTTTAAAACCAGAATACACTTCTGTTTCAAAGAAAGCTATTGATAAATTACTTCCTGAACTAAGAAAAGGCAAAAAATACAGTGAAGCAGTTGATTCAATATATCAAAAGACAAACTCTATAAATCAAAAAGGAGAGGTTTCACCTCTATTGGAACCATTTAATCCGATAACAAATCCGATAGTAAATAAATCAGTCGCAGAAGTAAGAAAATTGGTTAATGGTATAATAAAAAAACATGGAAAAATTACAGAAATAAGAATCGAACTAGCAAGAGATTTAGGTCTTTCAGCAAAAGGTTTATCTGACTTACGAGCATTGCAAAGCAAGCAAGAAAGAAAAAATACAGAAGCTAAGAATTATTTAGCCGAAAGAAATTTAAAAATAAATAAAGAAAACATTGAAAAATATAAGCTTTGGAAAGAATTAGGTGAAAAAACAATATTCCCTGAAAAAATAAATGGTCATTGGAAGTATAGCAACATTTCTTTTGATGATGTATTTGGCTCAACGGCAAAATATGAAATAGAACATATTCTTCCAAAGTCTGAAACAGGTGATGATTCATACATGAATAAAACACTTTGTTTATCAGGTGTAAATGGAGCAAAAGGTCAAAGAACACCTTATGAATATTATCAAAAAGTAATGACAAAAGAAGAATTGGAGACTTGGATTAAACATGTGTATTCAATTTTCAATGACAAGCATGATTCTAAAAACAAAAGAAGTAAGATATTACTAACCAGAAAAGAAATGCTATCTAAAATATCAAACAATACATCCTTGAATGATACAAGATACATTGCAAGAGTATTAAAAGATTATTTAGAGCCAATAGTTGTAGATAAAGTAGAAACAACTAAAGGTGGTTATTCTGCTATGCTTCGTAAAGAATTAGATTTAAACAAATTGTTAGGTGATTCAAATAAGAAATCAAGAATTGATTATAGACACCATATGATTGATGGATTAGTTATTGCTCTATCAACAAAATCAACAATAGATGCACTAAATAAGATTAGGAAATTACCTTCTTATGAAGTGTATGGCAATAAAAAGTCTAAAAGATATAATGATCTTCATTCAAAAATAAATTCAAGATTTAAAATAAGACAAGATTTTGAATATCACTTTGAAAAAACATTAACTTCTCATGAAGTAGAAAATAAACCTTCAGGTGGTTTTGACGAAGAAACAATTTACTCATTAATGAGAAAGAAAATGGTTAAATCAGAATGTGGTGAGTTTGAATATCCTATATTATCAAAAGTAGATTTATCAAAATTTGAAGATATAAAGGAACTGGATTCAAAAGAATATGACGACTGTGTGTTTGTAACGTCTAAAAAAGCCAGCAGTGAGTTGGTTGGCAAAAAGATAAGTGAAATAATAAATGGTAAATATGCTCTGCCTAAAGAATTATTTGAAGTGTTGATTAAAATGCCAAAAGATAAGAAATTAGAACAAATACCAATATTGAAATCTGGAAATGTTTTGAAAAAAGTAAAAGAAATATATTCCAAATTTAAATCTACAAACTGTCATTTTATTAAAAACAAGGAGAATGAAGTTATTGGTTTTAAAAAATTAGGTAGTAATTTCTGTGTCGTTGGTTATAATACTGATACACCAAGAGTTATTTCATTGTTTGAATATTTAAATAACAAAGGAATAAGCAAAGAAAATGTCTTGTTTAAAGGAACAATAATGAAAGATAATGTTGGAAATTATTGGAAGGTATATAAATTTTCGGGCAAAGAGATTTGTCTACATCCTATAAATAAGGTAAAAATAGAAGACAGAGATGTTGTAAAACATAAAATCCCTAAAAACAACATAAGAAAAACACTTAAATCTCTGAAAGATAATAATTTTAAAAGTGTATAATTTAAGTCGTATCTCTTTTAGGATCTCTTTTGTGTAAGTTGTAACAAGTAGACAAATTATATATAATTTAAGTATACGTTATTGAAAGGTAAGTGTTCAAGATAATTGTAGCAAGTAAAAAAATAATATATAATTTAAGTTGAGGAAATGATTGAAACGATATCGTTTAGTTGTAACAAATAATATATAATTTAAGTCGAAGTAGACGAAGATAAATTGAAGCGTGTGTTGTAACAAGTAAACAAATAATATATAATTTAAGTACAATCTCTTGCAACCAAAAGCAAAGATTGTTGTAACAAGTAAACAAATAATATATAATTTAAGTTAAGGTAAATCTCCAAAACCAGTCATAGTTGTAACAAGTAAACAAATAATATATAATTTAAGTTCTGACTTATTTTGTACTATTCAAGATAGTTGTAACAAGTAAACAAATAATATATAATTTAAGTAATGTCTTTTTCGCCATCGGTAAGAATGTAAGTTGTAACAAGTAAACAAATAATATATAATTTAAGTGTGCATATTCCGCACCAATCCAACAATTTTGTTGTAACAAGTAAACAAATAATATATAATTTAAGTCGTGGTATACAAGTAAACAATAACTCTTTAGTTGTAACAAGTAAACAAATAATATATAATTTAAGTGTCACGGCTTTATAGACATCATCGTATACTGTTGTAACAAGTAAACAAATAATATATAATTTAAGTCCAGATTATTACTACCACCTAATGACCTTGTTGTAACAAGTAAACAAATAATATATAATTTAAGTATATACTCTTAATATTTTCAATAAATACTAAAAATATATACATAAATTTCACAAAAAAAAGAATCTTAAATTATAAGAAATAACACAATATTCGAAAATATTGTGTTATTTTTTTTCTAAAAATCAAATGATAATAAACTGTGGTGGTGCTTTCATTTCTTTCTTATCTGCTGCTTCTTTTCCATAGTAAGTGCATATTGCACCAAATTGTTTATCCGTCATTGAAAATGTTTGTATTTTTCCATACTTTGGTAAATTTTTAATAACTCTGTCTTCATGTGTTTTTAATACAGCATGATTGCCACAATGTCTTTTATAAACACTGTATTGCAACATAGTAAAACCATCGTTTAAAAGAAACTCTCTAAACTTTCTATATCTTTTTCTGTCGGCTGGTGTTTCTGTTGGTAAATCAAACATTGCTATAATCCACATACTTCTTTCCTCTTTCATATATTCTTCCTTACAGTATTATTTTAGGTAACTTTAAAAATGGTTTTTCTTCTTCGCAAATAATGCTTTTAACACTACTTATATAAATAGGGATTGCTCTATCAACGATAGTTGCTTTATCTACGACAAGACAAGTCTCATTTATGATTTTAATAAAGTGTGCTCTGTCTGATTTTTCAAATCTTAATTTTTTAACATCTTTCTTTTTTATGTATTCTTTAATATAGTTATCAACAATTGGTCTTATCGGTTCCATTAAATCACTTGCTAATGGCATAGGGTCATATTGGTTAGAATGCCAAATTCCAAAACTAGGGTGTAAACCAGTAGCAGCAATGCTTCTCCCGATCATTGCCCTAACAATGGAATAATTGTAATTCAAATAAACATTTATGGCGTCTTCACCATCTTGTTGTCTTGCAAAGTCATTGCCAAATAAAAGTTTGAAATACATTTTTGCAGCTTGTGCTTCAATATTTGTTTTATCTCCTAATTCTACTTGTTTTATAAAACCTTTGAATTTGTTTGAGACAATACCTTGTCTTTCTAAAACAAGATACTGATTTGTTATTTTGGCTTTGACAATAGTTCGCCATAATTTATTTTTAAATGTGTTTGTCATTCTTGATTGAAAAGGTAATGTTTTGGTTTGTAAAGTGTTTCCGTGAAAGGGCAGGAGACTGCAGTGGGGATTGTGTCGGTAGTCAGTAAACACAAGGCAAATATTATATCGAGTAGACCAAGAAAAGACTTCTTTTGTGATCGTTATTTCTCGGTGATCTAATAAAATAACAGTAATATCTTCAACAGGAACACTGATTTCATCTTCTTCATAATGAATGATGAGTTGTGAATTAGAGATAGACAGATGTGCTTTTTTTTCTATCATAATAAAAGTATGTTTCATAAAACCTCCTTATATATATTACATTGTATTAAATCATATTTTGATTTTTTTAAAAACATAAAGATTTGATTCATTTATTTTTCTTTTTATATATAAAATAAAATTATTTCATTTGATAAAAATATCGTTTTGTTTTTCTTGACTTAAAGAAAAAAAGCACATATAATATAAATATGTTTACTTGTTACAACAAAGGGGCATCTGCCTCGTAGTTGTAAAAAACTTTACGATAATCGTGTATTATCGTCTCATTTAAAGAAACCGCCCTAGTTGGCGGTTTTTTGTTATTTGAAATAAATTGAACATTTCTTGTTATTGTGTTAATATAGAGTTATTAATGTTTAAGGAGTAAAATATGGATTACGAAAATTACATGAACAGTCCTGAGTTTAAAGCGATGCAAGAAAAAAGAGAAAAAGAAAAATGTCCAAAGTGTGGAGGAACAAATCATTTTTTGCAAAAACATAAAGAAACTTGTCCAGATTACGAACATATTATGGATGATCACTATGACTCAGCGTGTATGAGAGGGACTTGCAAGCATTGCAACTCAAAAAAATAACAATAAAACAAAAACCTTTCAGAAGGTTTTTTTTATTTTTGAAAGATTTTCTTCATATGTAAGAACTATATATATAGTATCAAATTATATATTTGGAGATTATTATGAAAAACATATTAATAATAAACGCCTATGAAACAAATCAAGAATTACAAGAATCTATAAAAAATACATTTATAAAGACAAGTGTTAATCATTTTATGAAAATAAATACAAATGTTATTGTTCTAAATATGGAAGATGATTTAACCTTAGAAAATCAAGTAAGTCTTTTTAATTGGGCAGATACAGTAATGTTTCAATTACCAGTAAACTGGATGAGTGTTCCCGAAAAATTTAAAAAGTTCTTAGGAATAACATTAAATACAGGAGCAAAAAGAGAATTAAAAACTCATAATAGACAAAAAGAAATAAATTATATGCTTTCATTGTCATTTACTTCACAAAGTGAAGCTTTTGGAAACAAGAAAAAGAATTATTTAATTGAAAAAATGATTGATAATATCATTTCAAATGTGCATTTTAATTTTAATGGTTTAAAAATGAAAAAAATAAAAACATTTGTATCACTTAATTCACTTAAATCAAAAAAAATAAAAAATGATAAAAGTAGATTTGTTGATCATCTAAATGAAGTTTTTCCGATTAATAAAGAAGAAAATGTATCTGTGAATAAAAAATATTTAAATCATGAATTAATCTAATTCATAATGTATTTCAGATAATCTTCGGATTTTTTTTCTGTTTTTAAAATAATTTTCAAAAACATTGTTTTTTAAATCATTAATTTCCTGAACTAAGTTTAAGAAATCGTTGGAGTCGCCTTTCCAACCATTTTTATTCAATTCTTTAAGAATATCTTTAATTGATTCATTTTTAATCGTGTACATATTTTTTCCAAATTGATTTAACTAAGAGCAAAACACATTACTATATATTTTATTTAAGAAAAAAGGTAGAAGCGACTCTACCTTTTAAACTTATTCCTTCTTTTTGGTTTTAAATCATTTCTTTCTATTTGCATTTTTTTTGTAAAAGCTAATAGTTTAACCATATCTTCATCTTCTGGTGGATTGTTATCAAAGTATTCAATAATTCTTTTTCTTTCTTCTTTTAAGTTTAATAATTTATCAAATATTTTGTCATAACCTTTTGTTGCCATTAAGATATCACCTGACTCTAGAAAAACACTTTTAAAGCCATTTCTTTTGTAAAATTCTTCTAAATTAAAACCTTCTTTTTGTTTGTTATTATTTCTAGCAAATAATAAATCAATATCTGTTATTTTTGCAACTTGTTCATTAAAGAGATCTATTAATTCTCGTCCAGCACCTTGTCCACGATATTCTTCTGAAATCTCAAAAGAGCTTATAAAACCGACTTTTAAGTTGTGTTCTCTTAAATAATCAAAGATAAGATCAAGTTTAGATTCAGATATGTCAGAGTTCATAGAGAAACTATCAGAGATTTCGTCTATTGCATAATCTTCAATTGCGATAATAGCATTAAGTTCGCCTTTTTCAGATTTAATTTTTTTTAAATGTTCCATTTTAATCATATCCAAGTTCCAGATCTTGAATTAAGTCTATAACCCAATCTGGTCTTTTATCCCAAGATCTTGTTGCTGCTTCTTTTATTATATCGTCTTCTTTGGATTCTTCCAAATTAAGATAATCAACATCAGGCATAACACCAACTCGGTATAAATCTAATCGATCTGAATCCCAACAAGCAGCAATTTGTGGGTCTTTATGATGTCTTGTATGTGTATGATCAACACAAGCTTCATAACATTTATCAATTTCTTCTTTTGTTAAATTTATTTTATATTTGTATTTTAAAAGCATTCTTCCACCATTGTAGCCATGAATAGGTTCATCGTCTTCTCTTGTTCTTCCGACATCATGAAAAAATGAAAATGCGATAATGATATTTTTGTTTAAGTTAGGATTTTTGTCGCAAAGAATGATTCCATTTTGTAGTACACGAGTCCAATGGTCAATGCCATGCACACCATTAAATAATTGAAGATAGAAGGATTCTATAACTTCAATTAATATTTTTTTTGGTATAACTTTATATATTTCTTCTTTTGTTATCATTTTATATTCACTTATTTTTGTTTTATTATACGAAGACTTGTTTGTTTAATCAAGTTTTGATAAAAATAAAATTATGATATAATGAGTTTATAACAAGGAGTATTATAATGGATAAAGATAAAGTTGTTTTAGAATTGGAACTTTCAGAAATGGGGTTCATGAAAATGGAATTAAATGATTTTCAACTAAAATCTTGCCCAGAAGATAGATTAGTTGCTTTATCAGGTAAAGGTGACGATATTTCTATTTATGTAATGGGTGAAGAAAAAATGGGAAAAATAGGTCTTAATTATAAAGATTGTGTAGACGAATTACCAGATATGAAAATATATCACCAAAGAGTTAAGGCAGAAAAAATAGAAATAGATTCAGAAGATAACATGGATTTATTAGAAAAATATGAATCATTTTTAACAAGAAAAAATATGACTGAAAATAAAAATACTTCTAAAACGAGAAGAAGTGTAAAAGGATTAAAGAATTTATAAAAATGTCCTTAAAACAATTTCCGATACAAAAATTAGATTTCAGTGACTCTGAGATCTATTTTTGTAATAATGATATCTTTAAGAAGATTGAAATCTTAATTAAACTGGAGCCTTTTCAATTAAACTTAGGTTATGAAGTAGAAGAAATAGATCAGGTTTTGGAAATAGATTTTGATATTGAAGAAAATGAAACGATAAATGATTTTGAAAACAAAGTAATGGAATTTCCTGTTAATCCTGACTATGGATATGTAGAATGTTCAATATACATAGGAAATGTTTATAACCCAATTGATATAACAAAAATAGAATTTGGAAAAAGAATAGAGAATAAAATTCCAGTTAAAATACATTCTCATTGGTTGTTTGAACATGAAAAAACAGGTTTTAAAAATGAAAAAATCATTATAGAAACGATATTAAAAATTGAGGATTATTTTTAAAATTAATAAATATAAAACAAACCGTCTAATCGATTTAGGCGGTATTTTTTTGTTTGAGAAAACGATAAAAAATGATATAATAAAGAATATAAATGGAGATTAAAGTATCGTGAGTAAAAATTTAGAAAGATTTGTGTTTGATTATATTGAAAAAATTGAAGATATTGTCGTTTTTTCAAAATCGGAAGTATTTGAAGACATTTTAATAGCAGTCGAAAAAGAAAGAAAAAGAATAAATGAATTGTTGTTTGAAAATGGTATTGATAAAAAAATACATGAAATAGAACAAGATAAAATTATAAACATTTTAAAAAAGGATAAAATTAATAAAATATTACCAAAAGATCTGGGGTCTTTTGTAAGCACAATGTTTTACTCAGAATCAACCTTAACAAATAAAGAATTAATATCTTACCAAAAAACAATAGAAAATTTTGAACTAACAAAAGATGTCTCTCACATTTATCAATTAGCATTTATTGAAAAAGAAAACATTACCGAAAATGAAATAACAAATGATTTTAAAACGACACTAAATTCTATATTTAAAAATTTAAAAGTAAAAGATAAAGCAGAGTTTGTATCTAATATTAATATTTTTTTAGAAAATTACATGGAAACAGACTTTGGAAGTAAAAAAATAGAGATTATTAATAAAAAATATAAAGAAGCGATAAATAGTGGTAAAGATTCAAAAGAAATCTGTAAAGACTGGTTCCAAGATTTAATAGATGTAGTAAACAGCAACACACCTAAAAATATAAACCTAGTTTATGACAAAGAAACAAATGATTTAAAAGCAAGCACAGAAACAGGTGGGCTTTTTGATGGTTGGTATATAATAAATCAAACAAAATATGCGGAATTATCATTAGAGGAAAAGAAAAAATTTGATAATGCAAAAACAGAGGCAGAATTAAATGATCTGGAAGATTCTCGTTCAATAAAAAAACAATTGCAAATAAGTACAACAACAGATCGAGGTTTAGCAATAGAAGGTGATTCAATTGTGCGACATTCATTAGCTAATGCGGTTATATCAACGGTTTTAAATGAATATTTAGAAATACAAAATGATTCTTCTTTTATTGATTCATTTTCAAAACAAGTTTTAGGATTTGAAGGAAACTCAACAATGAGAGGTGCTATAATAGCTTCATTTAAATCCGTTTTAGGAAATGACTTTTTTGAAGGTTTAGACTTAGAAGATAATAATGGTGTTGGTTCAAAAAAAGCAATTGAAATGATTCAAAAGAAAACAACAAAACACCCTGTTTATTATATTAAAAAACTTTTAAAAAGAAAAAAAGATTTGTTACCAGAACATGTTGAAGAATTATTAAAAAAAGAAGAATTATCAACGACACTATCAGAAGAAGAAATGGATTCCTTTTTAAATCTAAAAAATTTAAACTCAATGAATGGTGAGGATAATGGCAATTGGGTTTTTGAGCCATTAAGCAATGTATCTTTATTTTACAATAACAGAGTGACTTCTGATATAAAAGACGCTATGTTTGAAGAAAAAGACTTAACCGCTTCTGAGCAAGCAATGTTGATTCAATATTCTGCTTTACTTAAAATGAAAGTGACTAGAGATATTGAAATGATAGATTTATCTGCTCTTAATAAATTCACAAAAGGTCATATAAGATTAAAAGCGTCCTCACCGTCAGAAAAATATAACAACGATTTTATTTCAAGTTTAACAATAGAAGAAATTGATGAAAATATATTAAATACATTTGTTTTTTCAGAACATGCAGAAGAAAATTCACGTAATTTAAATCAATCAACAAAAGACGTTTTATCAAAGATAATATCTTCAACATTAAAAAATGAAAAATATTTAGAAGAAATTAATGTAAATAAAATATCATTTTCTAAAAAAATAGGAGAAATGATAAAAATAACAAAACCAAGTTGTTTTTCCAACAAATTTATAGAAGATATAATGACAACACAAGAAAACATAGCTTATAAAAATGAAAAAACATGGAACGACTTCACAAAAAAAGTAAGAAGAAATCAAGAATTAAATGATTTTGAAAAAGATATATTGCTTGAAACAAGAAATTATTTAGAGCTTAATAATCTTAAAATAGCAGAAGAATATTATGAAGATATAGAAGAAAAAGATTTTATTAATATATTAGAGAATGCTATTTCTATCAAAAATGAAAGAATACAAGAATTTAAGAAAGGGTACAATATTGAAAACCCTTTATTAGAAGAAGATTTCGATTATAGTCAAGACCAAGAAGGAAATCCTTTTTTGTTGAAAACAGATCAACAAAAGAAAAAAAAGAAGCCAAAATATAGATAAAAAAAAGATTTTACTCTCTTTTTTGTTGATTTTAAATTCAAATTGTTTTAATGTTAGAAAAACATTGGAGGAAAAAATGTATAATTACGAAAAAAGAGGCGAAGATTATTTTCTTTGTGGTCACAATAAAGAAATAAATGTAGGTAAAGAAGTAGGTTTAAGTTATACATATTGGAGAGATGAAAACGGAAAAGCAAGAGGCTTTCTTTATAAGCATGGAAACCGAGAAGAGACATTAACAGTACACAATATAACAATAGAGCAATATAAAAAAGTTTCAGAAGACGAAACAATTGGAGAAACAGCTCTGAAAATGCTTCAAGAGTCTTATTTTGTTTCTGGTGCGTTTGACATAGAAGAATTAAATAAGTGTTTAAGCATTTCAGATTATGTAGTGCAAATGCATGAAAAAAGATTTGCAATCGCTTAATATAGAAAAAGAAGAAACGAACGTTTCTTCTTTATTTTTGAATTTTAAAAGCAAAAGAAACTTTATCTTTGTTATTTTTTAGGGCATTGATAAAAGTTTTCTTATCAGTCAATTTGCTTTCAAAATAATATACTGGTTTAAAGAGATTTGTCACACTGTTGCATAGAAAATAAGCAAATTCCATTCCTTCTTTTGAAGAAAGATTGCAGATATTACAAATATCAGTCAATGAATAAATTTCTTTTTTTTCATCAATTTGTCCTCTAGATTTACGTTTGGATACCCTGTCC
>CEUY01488240.1_pt1 | contig 13074 bp, 15 predicted proteins | sample 361481 | NCBI WGS metagenome assembly CEUY01 (sample SAMEA2622737, study PRJEB7988) | marine metagenome | isolation source: saline water (ENVO:00002010), including
TTTATTTCAATATATTATTGAAATAAATCGAAGAATAAATAAAAAAAAGCCACTTTAAAGTAGCTTTTTATTTTTTTATATTCTCTGTATTAAACTTTGCGAATATCTCCATTAATTAAGTCTTTATAATATTTTTGTCCTCTTTTAACTTCTTGTTTAATATTAATTTTATTATCAAAAAAATATTTATTAATTAAGGATAAAACAGTTTCTTTATCAACTATATTACTTTTTAATTCTTTATTTAATAAAGTTAGCTTTTCTTTAAATAATTCAATGGAAAAACTATCTGAATATATTGTTTTATCATTTAATTTAGATTTTAAAAATTTAGAAAAAGTTTTATTATTTTTCACGTAATCAAAATGCACAGGTTTAAAAGAAACTTTTATTCTATATTCGCTTTCATTTTTATTAATATAATCAAAATTAAAAGCAAAATTACTATCACCATTCACATTAGTTTTAAATATAAAAACAAGATCGGAGGAAACACCTAATTTTTCTAATTCACAAAATTCACTTAACATATTTATATATGAATAAGATTTTGGTTGTGCTTTATTAATAGTGATTTTATTATATATACTTGATATAATATTATTGAAATCTTGGATTTGCATTTTAGCTTGTTTTGAAGGTATCATAATAGTTCTCTTTTATTGATTTGATATAATTATAAAATAAAATAATAAAGAAATCAATAAAAACTTTATTTATAATAATATATTTGCTATAATAATTGAAATAAAATTGTTGAGGTATAGTTAAATGTTAAAATTATCAATAGAAAGAGCAGAAAATACAAAAAAACAGCCTTACTTTGAAATTCGTTATTGGAATATTCCAAAAGAATCAATGAATACTTATACAAAAGTAATAATTGAGTCAAATGATTTATTAGAAGCAAAAAGATATTTGACACATTTGTTTTTATTAAAAAGAAAAATAAAAAACAAAGAAATTTCAATAAATGATTTAACAATAAGAGAATATGAAGATATATCTGGATTTCCAAGTTTTGAATGTTTTTATGAGATTGATTCTGAATTGAAAATAGAAGTTCAAATAAAAGAAGAATATAGTACAAATCCAGAGATTGTTAATATTGATTTTTGGTATGCAAAATATTTTGATGAATATGGTGTTGAGTATGATATTAAAATAGAAGAAATTTCTAAGGTATTAGAAAAATTTTAATAAAAGCTCATTTTTAATTTATGGTCTTGAATGAGAACGTTTTTTCTTCTTTTCTAATTTCAATTCTTGTTCAATATCATCTAATTTAATATCTTTTACAATTGTTTTTCTTGAGTTTTCCTCATTCTCAATATTTAATTTTTTCCAATCATCTTTACCATAACATGCTAATGTAGGCATTATACCATTAACAGGATCTGATTTGTAATCATATAAAGCGACACATTCAAGAGAAAGATTGATTGCTCTTTTTAAATTAATTACATCAGGTCTATTTTCAACAAACTTGCCATATCCACCAGAAGTATCAATTTTAACTGTTGAATAGCCATAAGGTGTAAAATTATAATAATCAATATCTTTTTCAACTTTTGAAACATATTCTTCAAGTGAAGGAATACTTTCTCTTCCTTTTATAAAAGGTGGAATAAAAAAGTTTTCTCTTGACATATTAAGTCCATCATCTTCTGGAAGATTATTAATAACAAATTTCTCAAATGCAGGATATTGAGAAGAAGGTAAGACAAGAGAATAAATATCAGAAACTGTATATCTATCAACATTTTTATGTTCAAAATGTTTCTCTTTAATAATTTTAATATCCATACCTTTTTCTTGAAGTTGTTTTATTTGTTCTTGAAATTGTTTTCCTGTATATTTATCTCTAAAACTCATAATGCAACCAATATCATAAAAATTTTTACCACCTGATTCTGTGAATTGTTTAACGCCTTCTAAATAAGCTTCTATTGTATCTTGTAATACTTCTTTTTTATTTGTCTTTGTTAAACTATTTTGCAATTCTTGCATGGCTTTATATTCGGAAGTAGCAGCTTCAATAACCTTTTCAGTAATATTTTCAGGAAGACTTAATTTTGCATGTTTTTCTTTAATTTCCATAACATTATTGGCGGATTGTTTTAAAGCCAAATTAAGTGCTCTGTCTAATCTTTCTTCTTCTCTTGTTTGTAATGCTTCTCTATAAACAGTATTAGTATTTTTAATAAGTTGGTTAATATTCATTATATATCCTTTTTGATTTGATATTTACATTTTATCATATATTTTTTAATATTAAAAATTAATTAAATTAAAGCAATTAATCCAATAAAAAATGCGCCTAAACCAAAAAACAATTGTTTTTTAATAGTTGATTCTTTGTATAATCCTTGCATAATTAACATAATTAAAGGAGTAGACATTAAACCAGCAATATTAATTACAGTAACAGGCAATATATTAACTCTAATACTTGTTATAAATATTTCATAAGCAATATAAATTGCCGCTGCCAAAATAAGTCGTTTTTCAGTAAATATAAATTTATAGCTTTCTATTGATTTTTTAGTATAGAAAAAACTAATTATTAACATAATAAGAATACTAAAATAAAGATAAGTAAACCAATGTAAATTAGAGTTTCCTAAATGATCAAAAATTGATAGAATAACAGCAAAGAATAAAAATATCAAAAATATATGTTGAGAATTAGTTTCATTTAAATGTCCTTTAAAGTAATAAAATATGCCCCAAAAGGTAATTAATATAGCCGAAATCAGTTGATATTGAGTTAAGACTTCTCCAAATAAGAAAAAATTAAAAATAGCGATAATTCCTACACCTATAACTGGAATAAAAGAACGGGAACTGCCAGAAGCTTTTGTTAATTTATTTCCATATACCATATAGCCATAAAAGAATAATCCTTTTAAAAAAGCAAAAGAAAGGTTAGTTGTATTATTAATTAAATCATTAACCAATGTTTCATAATGATAAGGGATAAGTAATGAATTTGCTATAAATAACCAAAAACTAAAAAATAATGTAATATGTCCTGCATCATAAAGATTTGCACAAGGTTTCATTACAAGTGCTTTAGATATAGCAGCAAAAATTACCAAAATAAAAATAAAATATTGAAAAAGTTCCATTTGAAAATTCCTTAAGTATAAATATATTATAGTATAAATAATAAAAAACAAATAAAGTATTTGCAAAAATTACTAAAAAAATATATAATATATCAATTATTTTAAAATAGGAATTAAATTATATGGGTTCTTTTAATACAACCTGTGCTATATCAAGAGCACCAATCACACCAGATCAAAAAGTTAGAGTATTTTTTTTAGTAATGGATACACATTCTTATCATTACGATAAGCGAACAAAAGGTTTCTTTTCATTGCCACAAATGGGTTCTAAATGTTATCCTTGGGATAACTTCAAAGTAATAGGTTTTCCATTATTAGGGACTTATGAAGACTATAATAATTATGAATTTATTGATAAAGATTTAGAAAAGCTCACACTTGAAGCTATTAATGAAATTTATATCCCAAATACAGTTCAAGAAGGTAAAAAAGAAGAAGATTATAATGAATATCATGATTATCTAAATATTGAAAAAATAAGTGATATGAAAGAATTGCAAGATATGGAACATAGTGGTGCATTAAGAGTAAAAAGTTATCATGGAACTTCCATTGTAGTAAAAATGGCAATTATTGAAGATGTATTTCAACAAATAATAAAACCTACAAAGTATTGTATGGATAGAAGAAATTATAAAAAATATTCTTCAATGGATGAATATGTACAAGAACTTTATAATAAAGTAAAAGATCAAGAGTCATTAATGAAAGAAGCTGATCCTGCTTTTGATTCTTTAAAAGAGGTGCTTAAAGAAAAAGCGAAAAGTGAAAAAGAATATCAAGAAAGATTAGAAATGATGATGGATTTTAAAATTGAAAATGTTCTTAGAAAACATTTTGAAGAACCTGCCAATTATAATGATATTATGTCAAAAAATCTAAATTCTGCATCACCTGAATTAAAAATGAAGATAGTTGAGGCTTGGGTAGTATTCAAGTGGATAAAAAACTTTATGCAATCCTATAACATAGAATTCAATCCAGCTATTTTATCTGGTCAAGAATATGATTTTAAAAGACATGGAAAAATGTTAGAGAAACTGTCAGAAGTGGTATCAAATATTACACCACCTTACAGTGATGAAACAGTGACTTTAAAAAGTAAGAAAATAGAACAGTTATCAATATCTTTACAAGAACTTGAAGATAAAATAAATGATTGGTGTAATCCACAAGATAGACTTTATCAAGAATATTTAAAAGTTAAAAAATTAATAGAAGAAGATAGTGTAACTTCTGTTGATTTAGAAGACGACAATGATATTAGTAAGTTTCTTATTGATAATGATATTCTTGAAATATCAAAAGGAATTATTTATTTAGAAGAATGATATGATAAATTTAAAGTACCCTCAAAAAGAATATATTGAAGAAAAATTAATTCATCTTTCAAGTAAAGAAATTCTTGAATATATTGAAGATAATAAAGAAGCTGAATTATTTATAATTCATGGTATTATTTATTATAATAATTTAGACAAAATTGAAGAAGTATTAAATAAATTAGAAACAAAAAAAGACAAGTATAAAAAATATTTATTTTTTATTTCTGAGATGGGGTTAGGTCTAGATAAATTTAAATACTTTTTATCTAAGATAAATAAGGTTAATTTGTCACTTGCATATGATATAATTACAGAAGAAAAAGAAACAGGCTCTTATGACTGTATAAAATGTTTAATAAATTCAAATAAAATTTCTTATTCAAGAACAATGTATAAGAATATAGATTTTGTAAATAATTTATTTTTATATGATATAGAAGAAACTTTTGAAGCTATAAAAGAAAATAAATTTATTATGAATATTTTATTGCATAATATAGAAGAAATGGAAGAAGCAAACGAAATAAAAAAATATTTAATTAAAAATAAAATAGAGGTTTTTTAATATGAAAAGAGAAGATTACGAAGATTATTATAAAAAAATAAATTTATCAGACAAGCAAAAAGATATTTTATTAGAAAAAATTGAAGAAGATTATTTGTATTTTAATGCAAATTCTAATTTAGAAATAGAAGGTTTTAGTGAAGTTTTTAACATCTTGTATTGGCTTTTCTTAGGTGACTTAGATACAAAAGATGCATTTTACGATGATGAATTTGAAAATGTATTAAGTGTTACTTTAATTAATGATTTAGAAATTGAAAAAGATAAAAAAGAAATTATAGAATCTTTTCATGAAGAATTAACTTCAATATTATCAACAGAACAATTATCTAAATTAAAAGAAACATTAGAATCTCTTTATGTACATCCAGAAAAATTTATAAAAAATAAATATTATTATGACAATAAATATCAATTTGGAAAAATTAAAGCTGAACTTTATTTATTAGAAATTTTAAAATAAATAATAAAGATTAAATAAAAAATTAGATCTGAAATAAGAAGTTAAAAATATCAAAAATTTTTAGGAGTAAATATGAAAGAATATAATTTTCAATTTCCAAAATTTGGAAAACTAAAACTACATTCAATTTGGCAAAAAGGTAAAAAAGATTTAAGTAATCGCTATCTTTTTATTAATGAAGAAGGTAAAGAAATGATTTTATGGTTTTCAGCAAAAGATTTTCCACTGAAGGGTGGAGTGCAGGTTCAGTGGGTGGATATTGAAAAATATAATTATAAAACAACAGAGCATATTAAAAATACGGTTTATAATTATTATAAATTAAAAGATCAAAGTAATAAAGAAGTTGAATTAGAAAAAGAAATAAAAAACTGGTTAAATCCAAACTCATTATTTCCAGAAACACTAAATTCATATGGTCACGTAACAATTGATAGAATAAATTATAAACCTGTTATTTATTAATAGGTTTTAACATTTTTTTAATAATATATATTTAACAAAAAACAAGGAGATAAAAAATATGTTTAAAAGAAAACTATTAGCAACTATAGTAGGTGCATTAGCACTAAGTTCGATATCAGTAGCAAATGCAGTAGAAGTAAAAGAAACACCTGATTATCCTCACCGAAGCGAAGCAAATCAGCTAAGAGATGAATATAGAAAACCATTAGAAACATTAGACTTCTTTGGTATAGAAGCAGATGATAAAGTAGTTGAAATTCTACCTGGTGGTGGTTGGTATACTGAAATTCTTGCTCCTTATCTTTCACAAGGTAAACTTGTAGCTGCTCACTATCCTGCTGATAATCCAGTAGCTTATAGAGCGAAAAGTAGAGCTAATTTTGAGAAGAAAGTAGCTGATAATGAGATTTATGGTAATGTAGTTGTTACTGATTTTGATTTTGATAAACCTGTATCAGAAGAAGCAAAGAATGCTGATGCTGTTTTAGTATTTAGAGCATTACACGGTATGCAAAATCAAGGTGCATTAGCAGAAGCATTTGTTAAATTTAAAGAAATGCTAAATGAAGATGGTGTATTAGGTATTGTACAACATGAAGCACCAGAAGGCTATTCAGCGGTAGAATCAGCGAAAAAAGGATATCTACCGAAGTCACACGTTATTGCAGTAGCAGAATCCGCAGGATTTGAATTAGTATCTGAAAGCTATATGCATAATAATCCAAAAGATCATATCTTAAAAGATAGTGTAGAACAAGGTGTTTGGGCATTGCCACCTTCACTTCGAGCAGAAGGTATGGAAGAAGAAATGAAAAAAGTAGGTGAATCTAACAGAATGACGTTGCTTTTTAAATTACGTTAATTAAGAAAAAGAAAGCCAACATTTGTTGGCTTTTTTTATTTTTCAAATTCTTTAATAATTAATCCAATATCTTCAATAACATTTTTAAGGTTATAATAACTGGTTTTAATTGAATAAGGAATTTCACCTTTCATATTTCCAAATTTAATATCAAGAAGTTTTAATGATTCTAATAAGTTAGCGTGTATTTCTTTTAATTGTTCTAAATTAACTACATTAATAAGAAAATGATGTTTATTTTTATTTAACTTATCAATTTTATTAATTTTATATTCTTCACAAAAATAACATTTTTCTAAATTAAAATTTTCATTTTCTTTAGTAAATTCACCTGTTATTTTAAAATGATGATCACATTCTTTTTCCATTATTATTCCTCAAATTTTTCAATTAAATCATTAACAATAACTTCCATATATGCTGATTGACTTATACACATTCCAGTATTAGAGTCTAATAGAAAATTTTCACGACAATAGTATTTTTTTTCTGATTCAACGGTAGCGGTTGAAAGTAGTTCAAAGTTTGTAATTTGACATTCCTTATCAGAGTCACAATACAAATCTGTTTTATATTTAAAGTCATTAAAATATTTATCAGTAATATAAAGTTGACAATTAATACTATTATTACCTTCAAATTCACATTCTTGTTTTGTTCTAATAAAACCTAATAAATGCGTATTATAAAATTGATAAGCATTCGCAATAAGTTCTAATTTATGAAAGTTTTCTTTATCTTGATATAAATTATCAAGATCTTTTCGAACAATAGGTTTTAAATAACCTTGTTCAAGAACTTTTAAATAACCTTGATCAATAAAATACATGCTTTGTCTATCTAATCCATATTGATTAATACCATAAGCATTATAACCAACAGGGAATGTTTCAATATCATTTTTTTCAGTAGAAGTAGAAAAAAGATATAAGCCTGAAAATATAAAAAAAGTAAAAATATTAGTAAAAATTAATTTTGTATTCATTATAGCTCCTTAAATAAATGATAATTCAAAAATTTCTCTAACTTTATTTTGAAATAATCTAATGAAAGAGTCTTTTTGACTTTCTTCAAAAGCTACTTCAATAGAAGTACCACGTTCTGGAGCAGTAAAAATCCAAAAAGAACCAAATTCTTCAACATCAAATTTCCAGCAATAAAGTCTACGATTAGAAGAATCTTTTGTGCAAAAATCTTGTTTACCTAACTTTTCTATAAGAAATTTTTTGTTATTACGTAAAATTTTATTAATATCATTAAATATTTTACGTCCATTTTCTTTATCTTTTGTTTTATGTATGGTTGAGTAACTTCGATCAAACCATTCTCTTAATTCTGGAATATTTACCATAGGAGTTGTATTTGAATTCTCAAATTCAGTAAGTTTTTTATTTTTTGCCATGCTAATCCACCTTTCATCAGTTGATTGATTATACCAAAAACAAAAATAATAGTCAATTTAAATTATTTTATACTATTTTTTAACTCATTTATTTTATTATGATATTTTTTTTAAACTTGATTAATAGAATTTAATAAATATTAATTTTTTCAATCATAAATGCTATTTCAAACTTAGAATATTATTCAATTCTTTTGAAATAAGGTGTGCAATATAAATATCTAAACCATATAAGATATTATTTTCATAATAACTAAAAGGTTTATTATCCTTTTAATATTATCAAATATTCATAACAGATACTTTTTTATTTTGTTTTATTTTTTGTTGTTCTCTTTTATCTTCTAAAAGTAATTGATTTTTATAAGGAGAAGAAAACACAACTGTTTCTCTTCTAAGATTTTCTTTCTGTAAATATTTACGAAACAAAGGAATAGTAGTCACCGACCAAATAAAAAATAAGGGATAAAAAATAAGAATCTTGTTAAATTCTTTTATAATTTGTTCTTTTGCTGTGAATAATTCACTTCCATTCATATCATGATTATTATGATTAAAAATTCTAACTTTATCATCTACAATAGATATTGATTTCAAATTTATTTTATCAATAGTTTGAGCTTTATAAAGAAATTTAGAAAAAGTATTGTTTGCATTTAAATAAGAAACATTAATGAATGAAATTGATTCTTTGTCAACATTATTTTTGATAACATTTCGACTTGATTGATTAGGGTAAAAAAATACATTATCAATTTTGTCAAAGTTATAATATTTGCTTAAATTTTCTGAAAAAGAATAAAATATATCCTTATTACTTAAAAGTTTTTCATTTAAAACAAGGTTTTTGTTTTCATTTAAAATTTCGAATAACATATTGCCATTTTCTTCGGAGAAAATATAAGTATAATTCTCTTTTTGATATTCTTCTATAAATTTATTTTCAATAAATGATTTTTTTTCTTCTGAGCTTCCATTTTTAGGATAATCATCATATCCATTAAAAGCCTCCAAATTATTTTCAGAATAATATTGCTTAATTTCATTAAAAGTAACTTCTCCTTTACTCTTAAATTGATATATAGGTTTCTCAACTTCTTTTAATAAATTATATAAGTTATTATCAAAATCTACTTTATTATATTGTGATTCAAGAGAGCTATCAATTGGTGAAAACATATAAGATAAATCATTAAAAGATACATCTGTTTTATTAAAAAAATGAATTACAAAAACCAATAGGATTAAATGCCAATATAAAAAAACACATGAAAAAATTTGTGAAATAGTAACTCCCCAAACATTTATATTGTTCCATAAACCAAATTTTATATTATTTTCCTTTTTTAATTTAAAATAGAGTTTAGTTTTATGTTTATTTTTTTCTTCTCTAATTTTAGGTTTTAAATAAAAATAAGGAAAGAAGTTAATTAAAAGTAGTAAAGACTCTTTTGGTTTCTTTATGCTAAAAGATTTAAAGTAGCCTTTATCATATATATTTAATAAAAAATTTTCATAACGTTTTAAGTATTCTTTTATTTTTTTCATTATTCATTCCAAGTATAAATGAAAATTGTATATGAAAAAATAATTTATTCAAACTTTTAACTTAGATTTAGACTTTATTTTTATATTTTTATTTTGAGTAATATAATCTACAATATCAATTTTATCACCGAATTGATTTACAGATTTTTCTAAATGTCCTATTGCAATTCGAGAACTATTTAATGTTTTTAATATTTCCTCATCTATAATTCCTAAGTCATACATTTTTTTATATCTATCAGCAAAATCATATTTTACATTATTTGAAGTAATCATAGGAGTATAAATTTCAAAATTGTCTGAGCGTATAATTTGTGATTTAAGTGCTTTATTAAGCTTTTGGCAACTTTCTTTTGATAAGTTATCTAATAGTTTATTATTTTCACTAAGAGAATATAAAGATAAGTGACAAATATCATTAATTAAATGAATATTATTGTTAATAACATTAGCAATATCTTTAACTAAGTTGTCATTAAGTTTATTTATATTATAAATAACCTTGTTAAGATGTACATCTCCTTCTTTAATAAAATCTAAAAATTGTTCTTTTACTTTATTATTAGGATTTTCTTTATTAAAAATATGAGAAACAGTAGCGACTAATTTTTGGTCTTTACTAATACTATCATCTTTCAACAAATATTCACTGACAGATATTAAAGAGGTAGCATTAATATAAGGTAGTTCTCTATAAGGTTGATTAAATTTAGTTAAAGAGTTTTGATATTTAACAGCTTCTTGATGTAATACATCTAAAAAAGTATTTTTGTTGCTTTCAAAAATTAATAATTTTTCTACATCATTTAAATTTTCAAGTATTTCACCAAAATCTTTATTTTTAAATACATCACCAAGTGCATAATTACATTTATTAGAAAAATCTTCATCAAAATCGTCATAATAATATTCATCTTCGTCATAATCGTCATGTTCTATATTACCTTCAGAATAAGGAACAAATTCTTTAATAAATTTCTCAAAATATAAACAATCTTGAACCATTTGAGAATTAGATAACTCACCGTTATTGTAAAGTTTAAATCTTGTTAAACTTTCATCTATTAGCATTTTATCAATTAAAATAATTTCAGCTTGAGAGATTATTCTTTGTTCTTGTCCTTCCATGATTTCTCTAAAAACATTTAAAGGATGTTTAATATTCGTAGTTAATAAATCAGGAGATTCCAATATGTTTTCTTTATATGATAAATTTTGTAAAAAAGTGTCTATAATTTTCCTATTATAATCTGTTGCTTTATTTTTGATTTCTATTAAATCATCACTATTTATTTTTTCATATAAAATATCTTCGTCATTTTTATCATGAGCAGCCACAATATCATTTGCTGATGATATAGTAAAAGCAAATTGTCTTAATTCACTTTCTTCAGGTTCATTAAAATCCCAACAAAAAACATGACATCCTTGAATAATAGATTCTTCGGTTAATCTTTCTTCTGGATATTCATTAGAACTTAAATATTCACCTTCTTTTATTTTTTCTAAATATTCATTATAATTATCTTTATGAGTTGAGATACACCATTGAGAAGAACCAAATTCCTGTGAACCTTCAAAATTTAATACTTTGGCATAAATTTTATTATTTTCTGTTTTTATAATATCTATATTTTCTGATTTATTAAGATCTTCAAGAACAAATTCAAAACTTTCAGCATATTCTCTAATAATTTGTTTTAAAGTATTATTTAATTTGTCAACTATTTGAAAAGAAGCTATTTTACTTAATTTTTCTTCAATTTCATCTCTATCTAAATTTTTATTTTTAATTGTTTCAAAAAGTTTTAAACTATCAGGATTAATAACAGAATATGTTTCTCCATTTGGATTAAATCTATTATTAACAATTAAATGTTTATAGCTTTTTAATAAGCTTTTTGCGTATTTTAAAGTATCATTGTAATGAGTTATTTTTTGAATACCATCAAGAATATCTTCAAAAGAATTACAATCTTCAATATTAAAATAATATTCATCTTTATGTAAATTATTATTTATTTTTTGAATGCGTTTACTATGATTTTTTAAATTATGATGAAATTGATAAATAAGTGATTTATATTCATCGATTTTCTTTATAACATTTTCTTTATCTTTATTTTTTTCTAATTCTTTTTTAGTGCAACGTTTAAGAGTATCAATAATTTGTTTGTAATTTGATTTAACATTAATATCAATGTACTGAAAAAGCTCTTCTTGTGTATTTTTAGGGATAATATGATTAAATTGTTCTATATTGTTATCAATATATTTGTTAGCTAATTTAAGCGCTTCTGGTTCTATTTGTCCAAGATAAGACTCTGCTTCTTCAATATTTTCAGAAGGATTAATATAAATTTTAGAAGTAACATTATTAACAAATCCCACTTCTATATCTTTAGGTTTTCTTTGTCCATTTACATCGTAAACGAACTGTTTGTTATTAGGAAGATAAACAATAGCATGTACAGCTTCAAAAACGTCCTCATCAAAAACATCATCGAAATAATCCGCTCCGATTAAACCTATTTTTAAATTAGGATTTCTTTGTTGAAGTGCGAATGCAAACTCTAAACAGTACCCTTTTTCAAAAATTTCTTTATTTATATTATCAGTCATTTTTTTGTAATTTAGTTATTAATTACATTTTAGCACATCAAAAAAAATATAAAATAATTAATCTTTTAAATAATTGTATTTTTTAAAAAGAGTATTTAATAGGCTATCAATTTCAAGTATTTGCATACTTGTACAAAGTGGTTTTATTTTTTGTTTAAGGGCTAAATGAAACTTTTCGTTATCACCTCTGATAACTAACATTTTAATGATTTTAGTTTTTATATCACTAATAATGTCTTCTTTATTATCATTATCCAAGTCATTATTATTCAATTTAAAGATTTCCTGATTTAAATCATTAATGGTATCCTTTCCAAATAATAGAGATTGTAATTCTTTGAATAAATGAAACGATAAATCAATAGAAAGAAAATTATTAAAGTAGTGTTCTTTTATTTCTTTTTCAGTTTTATTTTTAAGTTTATCTTGTTTTATATCAAAATAAATTTCAATAAGAATATCTAAAAATATTTTTCTTAAACTATATTTTTTTGTTTTTATGTTAATAGGTTCTGGAACGTCTATATTTTCAGTTACTTTATTATTTAAGTTAGCTAATTTTTCAAGTTTTTTATTAAGTCTTTTTATATTTATTTCTAATTCTTCATTCTCTTTAAAAAGGTTTTCTATAAATTTTTGATTCATATGAATCTCTCCCGCCTAAAGACGGGAGTTTCCCGTTCTTCTA
>CEUY01191572.1_pt1 | contig 13065 bp, 12 predicted proteins | sample 361481 | NCBI WGS metagenome assembly CEUY01 (sample SAMEA2622737, study PRJEB7988) | marine metagenome | isolation source: saline water (ENVO:00002010), including
GAAATGTACGACAACTACTATGAGCCGGAAGAAATAACTGTGAAGCCTGGTGAAACCGTGAGATTTGTGGTGGAGAATAAGGGCAGTCTTGTCCATGAGTTCAACATTGGCACCCCCGCCATGCACGAGAGCCATCAAAAAGAAATGATGATGATGGTTGAGCATGGCGTGATTCAGGGCGGCAAGCTGAACCACGACATGATGAACATGGATATGGGCAATGGTCATTCCATGAAACACGACGATCCCAACAGCGTCTTACTGGAACCCGGGCAGAGCAAGGAAGTTGTCTGGAAGTTCTCTGATAAAGGCAATATCGAATTTGCCTGTAACGTGCCGGGCCATTACCAGTCAGGAATGTACGGTGACGTAAATTTCGAATAATACAGTGTGCTGAGCGCCGCACGATTGCAAGGGCTGGTGAAGGCTTTCCAGCCTAGCTCCAATGAAGTGCAGTTGGGAATAAAACAGATGAAGATACGCCTTTTGACAGGGCTTTTGACCCTGCTGATGCCGGCCATGGTCATGGCCGGTGAATACGGCCTGACGGTTGACCGGGTTAAAATTGATACCGGCGATTTCGTGAAAGAAGGTATCGGCTACAATGGTGCATCTCCGGGACCGGTGATGCGCTTCAAGGAAGGTGAAAACGTCAAAATCAACGTGACCAACAACCTGGACGAGATGACCTCGATCCACTGGCACGGACTGATCCTTCCCTTCGACCAGGATGGTGTGCCAGGTATCAGTTTTCCAGGTATCAAGCCGGGTGAAACATTCACCTATGAATTTCCTATCCAGCAAGCAGGCACCTATTGGTTCCACAGCCACTCTGGTTTTCAGGAGCCAGACGGAGCCTATGGCGCCATTGTCATTGAGCCCGAGGGCCGTGAACCGTTCCGCTACGATCGTGAATACGTGGTGCAGCTGACCGATAAACACCCCCATTCCGGTGACCGCATCATGCGCAACCTGAAAATGATGCCGGATTATTACAACCGTGAGCAGCAAACTGTGGGCGAGTTTTTCTCGGACGTGTCCGAAAACGGCCTGATGAGTACTGTCCGAGATCGGATGGCATGGGGCGATATGCGCATGATGAAAGCGGACGTTGAGGATCTGCAGGGCTTTACGGGCCTGATCAACGGTAAAGGACCGGACCAAAACTGGACCGGAATCTTTGAGCCCGGCGAACGCATCCGGCTGCGCTTCATCAACTCCTCGGCGATGACCTATTTTGACGTCCGGATCCCTGGCCTGGATATGACGGTCGTGCAGGCGGACGGCAACAACGTTCAGCCGGTTAACGTGGACGAATTCCGTATTGGTGTGGCGGAAACCTACGATGTGATTGTGCGCCCCAAAGATGAGCAGGCTTACACCATTTTCGCCGAATCCATGGGGCGTTCCGGTTATGCGAGGGCAACACTGGCCCCCGAAGAGGGTATGGAAGCGGCCGTGCCGCAACTGCGTGAAGCTGCCCGACTGACCATGGCGGATATGGGCGGTATGCCCGGTATGGACCATGGAAACATGGATATGGGCAGCTCAGAAGGTGTGTCCGGAATGGACCACTCAAACATGGGCAGCATGGACCATTCGAATATGAAAGGAATGGATCACTCCAACATGAAAGGAATGGATCACTCTGACATGTCCGGCATGGACCATGGTTCCATGGCGATGGGAAAAGGCGGTCCCAGCGATCCCTTCTATGCCAAGGGCAGTGGCCTTGTGCCGACGGCGGCCAATGGTGGCAAGTTCCTGTCCTATGCTGATCTGAAGGCTCAGGACCCGTTGTACGAAGACCGCGAACCGACTCGGGAGATCGAGCTTCGTTTGACCGGCAATATGGAGCGCTACACGTGGAGTATCAACGGTGTTAAATACGAAGACGCGGATCCCATTCGTCTCAAATATGGTGAACGGGTCCGTTTCAAGTTTGTGAACGAAACCATGATGACTCATCCCATGCACCTGCACGGTATGTGGTCCATCCTTGATGTTGGCGCAGGTCAGTGGAACCCGATCAAACACACCGTTAGCGTGAACCCGGGCACTACGGTGTACATGGAAACCGAGGTTGACGAGCTAGGCCAATGGGCGTTCCATTGCCATCTTTCTTACCATGCGGCTGCCGGGATGTTCCGCAAGGTGATTGTTGAGGGTGGCCCTGAGTCCACGCAGGCCAAGACAGGCGTTGTTGCTGAAGATGGAGGTGAGGCATGAGCTGTATTCGATCACTTGCCGCAGTCAGTTTCCTTGCCTCTATTGGTTTCTCAACGACGGTGATAGCTCAGGAAATGATTTCCGATACCACCGCTCGTAAACAACCGCTCACAGCCTGGGGTGTTCAATTTGAGGAGTTTGAGTACCGATACAGCGATGATGATGAGGAACTGGGCGTCTGGAATGCGGATGCCTTCTATGGCACCGACGAGTTCAAAGTCCGGCTGCTCACAACCGGGGAATACGAGATAGAGGAACAGGCCTACGAAACACTGGAAAACCAGTTGGTCGGCCAGATCCCCATCTCCAAGTTCTTCGACGCCAAAGCGGGTGTTCGCTTCGACACCCCTGAAGGGCCGGATCGCACTTATGCCGTGCTGGGTGTCGCTGGGCTTGCCCCACAATGGTTTGAGGTCGATGCCAACCTGTATGTTAGCAAGGATGGTGATTCGTCTGCCGAAATCGACGCGGAATACGAGCTGCTGTTCACTAACTACTGGATCCTGTCTGCGACGCTGGATGCAACGGTAGCATTCAGCGAGGACGAGGAAATTGGCGTGGGTAAAGGCTTGGTTTCCACCGAAACTGGGCTCCGGTTACGCTATGACCTGATCGATCGCGCATTCTCGCCTTACGTGGGCGTGGTGCATGAGCGCAAGTACGGTGATACCGCAGATCTCGCTAAAGCCGAAGGCGGTGGCACAGAAGACTGGTTCGCAGTCGTCGGTGCCCGCATCTCGTTCTGATCGGAATGAATAAGGAGCCAGGGGTTGCCCTGGCTCTATTTTATGATGTACGTCAATTTCATCGAAAACCTTCACTGATTTTCAGTCGCAGTTCAGGTCCGCATGTTGTCATTGAGGGGAAATGATAAGGCGAAGAGGGGCCCGCCATGACTAAAGCACATAAAACATCGAACCAGGAACAGTTCCTGCTGCGACGGAAACTTGTCGTGGAAGGTTTTGAAGAGAGTGAATGGTCTGACTTTATTCACGAACTCAATCATCACCCCTGTGTTGATTTTGCCGAACGCAAGCCAAATAATCTGTTAGACGTTACCTTCGATGGGACTCATTGGTCTACCGACGAGTTATTGGAGGTGATTGGAGCACATGGTGGCCGGTTGAAGGCGGGGTGGTGGGCTCAAAGGAAGCTGGCGTGGTATCGATTTACAGATGACAACGTTCGTGCCAATGCCAAGCATGATCCGTTTTGCTGTTCAAAGATCCCGCCCATGAAACGAAAATAACCGGAGGTTAAATGAGCAGGGAACAAGATAGAACCACTCGCTATAAGGAAGGCAGTCTCACACTCGCGGGAACCGTTATGCTCGGTACCGGCGTCATGATCGGCGCCGGTATCTTTGCACTTACCGGGCAGATGGCGCAGATGACCGGTGTTCTTTTCCCATTGGCGTTTCTGGCGGCTGCGGTGATCGTCAGCTTCAGCTCTTATTCCTATATCAAGATTTCTGATGCCTACCCCTCAGCCGGGGGCATTGGCATGTACCTTCACAAGGCTTACGGAAACCGGCTGCCGACGGCGTTTAACGCTCTGCTGATGTATTTCTCGATGGTGATCGCCCAGAGCTTTCTTGCGCGCACCTTTGGTTCCTACACCATGCAGCTGTTCGGTGGCGATGAAAGCGGTCGCATGGTGCCCATTCTCGGCGTGTCCCTGATCCTGGCAGCGTTTCTGATCAACCTGCTCGGTAACCGAATGATTCAGGGGGTGGCCTCCTTCATAGGCATCCTGAAGATCGGAGGCATACTGATTTTCGGGGTCGTGGGTGTATGGGTTGCCGACAGTCTGTTGGTCGACTTTTCAAGCACGGGCGAAGCCGGAGCAACGGGTAATTTCCTGGGTGCGACGGCACTTGGAATACTGGCCTTCAAGGGCTTTACTACGATCACTAACAGCGGCTCTGAAGTCATAGATCCCAAGCGGAATGTAGGGCGGGCCATCATTATTTCCATCGCGGCCTGCGTGGTGATTTATACTTTGGTTGGTTTTGCTGTGGCCAGTAACCTGTCGCTGGCTGAAATCATCGAAACGCAGGATTACTCGCTTGCTGCCGCCGCGCGCCCGGCTCTGGGAGAGTACGCGGTCTGGTTCACCGTTGCCATTGCCATGATGGCCACCGCCGGCGGTATTCTAGCCAGTATTTTTGCGGTCTCACGTATGCTTGCGATGTTAACCGAAATGAAACTGGTTCCCCATCGTCATTTCGGTATGCCGGGCAGTATCCAAAAGCACACGTTGGTGTACACCGTGGTCCTGGGGCTGGTTCTGACGGCTTTCTTTGATCTCTCCCGGATTGCAGCATTAGGTATCGTATTCTATTTGGTAATGGATATTGCCATTCACTGGGGAGTCCTTCGTTATTTGCGCCACGATGTGAAGGCAAAGGCGTGGGTGCCAGCGGTTGCCATCCTCCTGGATTTGCTCGTACTCGGAGGGTTTGTTTGGGTCAAACTGAACTCTGACCCGTTTGTGATTGGCGTTGCGGTTGGCACGATGGTTGTTATTGCGGCAGCAGAGCAGTTTTTTCTGAAAAGGTTCCAGGAAACCGGACATTCGGGACATGATGAATCTCATGCCCATGATCACCACTAATCAGTAGTCAACCGGGAGGACAGCACCGTGATGGAAGGTGATATGTTTGGCAACACAATGTGGGCAGGTCACTGGCTCTGGATGCTGGTGATTGGCATTGTGGTAGTGATACCGGCCTGGCGTATCTGCCAGCGCACGGGATATCCGGGGTGGATGGGGGTCTTGATACTTATCCCCATCGTCAATCTGGTTTTGCTCTACTTCATCGCTTTTAGTGACTGGCCAGTTGAGCGGAGTGGAAAATAAGTGGACTGTTGTAATGCAATTGATACATTGAGCTTTCTTCACAATCCTACGATACGACTTAAGGCTGTTGTTCGTGTGATCACAATAATTGAAAGAAACTGGGAGATAACCAGATGAAAGCAATAAATTTTAAACTGTTCGTATTTTTGACTTTTTTGCAAGCGCCATTTTTGCACGCTGAAGAAGTTCTTTCTGGCGAAGGTGTCGCAGATGTTGTCGTCGGAAACACGGTGCAAATGGAATTCCGAGATGCTCAGGACAATTTTCGCACTCGAACTTTTCATGAGTACTATGATCCTGATGGTTCGATCTATGGAATGACCAAATATCGCGAACAGCAGGGAAACCTTACCCACTATATCGGAAGATGGGAGGTCAAAGACGGTAAATTTTGCACATCTGTCTATGGTCGCGACTATTCCTGTAACAAGATAAAGCCTTTGTCTGGAAATGATTTCGAATTGCTCAATGAGGGAGGCAAGATAAGGAACGTCAAGGTATATGAAGGGAAGCATCATGGACTGGAGTAAGGATATCTGCGGGTGAGTTTTTAGCCTCTGTTTGCTCGGGAAGTACGGTTCGCCCATGCGGAACCAAGAAGCGAGTTAAGGGCATATTGATCTTGTCTCTGGAGAACGCTATCGGAGTGCAGACTCCGTTGCGCGACTTGAGGATTGGATGATGAGTATTTTGGAGCAGTACGGTCTGCTGCTTGCCTTGGTGCTTGGCATCGCAGCTACGGTTTTGGCCCTGTTTGGGATTGCCCGTGCCATGGGCCCGACGCGTCGGGAGCCGGGCAAGGACGTGCCAGCGAGTTCCGGAGTGTTGTCACGGGACCCGGTCTGGGGCCGCTATCACGCACGGTACTACGGCTACGCGCTGCTCTTTCTGGCCTTCGACATGGAAATGGCATTTATGTACCCCTGGGCAGTTGTATACAGGGAAGTAGGGCTGGTTGCTTTGTATGACATGGGGGTGTTCCTTGCCATTCTCTTTCTTGGTTTGCTCTACGGCTGGAGTCAGGGGGCATTGAGGCGGCAATGACTTCTGACCCGACAATGAGCATTACGGGCGCGCGCCAGCGGCAGGAGCGGTTCACGGTACTTCAGAAGTGGGTTTCCCGGGCCCTCGCGGGCAACCTGAGCTGCCTGATCGTCCCGGGGCCTGAAGTGGCACTGTCCCATGGCCTGGATGTGACAGCGGCAGGTATGCGCATCACCGCGACACCTCGCGATGCGAGCGTGCTCCTGATTATCGGCGAGCTTTCAGAGAAAATGAACGAGGCCGTGGCGGTGCTCTATGCGCAGATGCCGAGGCCGCGAGCCATTGTCAATTTGGGCGGACAGACGCCGTCAACGCTACCGGACCCTGATTTTTCCGCGGGTGTTTCGCAAGCCGGCCTGATCGACGCGGTTGACTGGTTGAAGCGCGCGCTGGCCAAGGGCGCATTCTCAGACTCCCCCGAGGATTTCGACGCCCCTGTTCTGCACGCCAGAATCGAGTATGTCTGCCCCATGCACCCGGAAGTTGTCCAGAACGAGCCGGGTAGTTGCCCCAAGTGTGGCATGGACCTGGTCGCCCGGGAGGCAGGGGAGCCGGCCCCCGAGCATGACCATGGGCACGATCATCGCGAGCACCGGCACCATGAGCACGAACACCAGCATCATGAGCACGAACACCAGCATCATGATCATGCGCAGCAGCACGAACACCATGAACACGAACACGATCATGGTCACTGCCATGACCATCATGATTCGCATGAGCACGATCATGAGCAGCACGAGGGTCATCAGCACTCGCACGAAAACCATCATGATCACGGACACAAGCACCAGCACGATGAGTCCGACGGCGACGCGGAGGAGAAAGGTTCTGGGCATGATCACAGTGGCCACCATCACAGTGGGCACGGTCATGATAGCCACGAACATGGCGGCCATGATCATGTAGGTCACGGTCATAGTGGTCATGATCATGGTGGTCATGATCATGGTGGTCATGATCATGGTGGGCATGACCACGGCGCCTCGGGATTCATGTCCATGATTGAAGTGACCAAGGACCTGCCTCGTAGCGCCGACGGGTTGGCGATGGACTGGATGGAGGTGCCGTTCGGTCCGGTTTTCCCCGGTCTGCCTGGTGGGCTCAAGTTGACGCTGACTCTTGACGGTGACGGCGTAACAGAAGGACAGGCCACATCCTTGGTGGGCATGATCAATGAGAGTGAAGAAGGCAAGGAGATCGACGCCGAGACCTTTATCGAGCGCCTGGCGTCGGCCATGCCACTGGCCAGCGTGAGCTACCGACTGCTGGCCTGCCTGGCAATCGAGCGGGCGGCTGGTCTGGAGAACGATTCGGCAACCGATCAGGCCCGGGCTGTGGCGCTTGAATGTGAGCGCATCGCCAGTCACCTGGGTTGGCTGGCGCAAACGGGGCGCCAGCTCGGCTTCGCCTGGTTGACGGATCGTGCCGCAACCCTGCAACTGGAGATCCGCCGCGCCAGTGGAAAACGGCTTGTGGAACTGACGCCCGCTCTGCAGGCATTGGCGGCTCGTCTTGGGCGAACGCCTTTGCTCAAATCGCGATTGAAGGGGATCGGCGTACTGCCATCGGGCACTGCGGGCCTGAGTGGCCCCGTGGCGCGCGCTGCTGACGACGCCGGAGATGCCTGGGCGCGCCTGTGGCAGCGCCTGGACGAAATCATCACGAGCCTCGACTACATCAAGGCAACCGGGGAGCCGGGGCTACCTGTTTTGCGAAACATCGGGCGTGGATCAGGCACCGGTGAGGCCACCGTGGAAACCCCGCGCGGCGAGGCTCAACTGAGCCTGATTCTGGAACACGGCCAGGTGAAATCCTACAGGTTGGACACCGCCTGCAGTCACCATATCGGCCTGGTCGCAAAGCTTGTCGAGGGCCGGGAACTGGGCGACGCACTGGTGGCGGTCGGATCACTTGACCTTTCGCCCTGGGAGGTGATCTCGTGAACTTCGTCATCGTGTTGCTTGCGTTGCTTGGTAGCGTCTGGCTGCTCGCCGTGGTCGAGGGCTGGACGACAACGGGCCGCCTGCGTCCGGCCGCGCCCCTACTCAGCGGCCTGGCGCACCTCGGTCGTGAATCCATTGTACCGCGCACGCCGGACCGGGTCTTTTTCGAGACGGCGCCGGTGCTACTGCTGATCGTCGCGGTGCTTGGCGCGGCGGTTCTGCCTCTGGCGCCGACCCTGGTGATCGCGGATCTGGCTACCGGTGCGCTGTTCATCAACGCGGCGCTTGCCTATGTGCTGGTGGCGCTGATCATGGCCGGCTGGGGCCCGAATGGCGCCTACGCCATGATCGGCGGCTGGCGATTCCTTGGCCAGCTCATCGCCTACGCCATGCTTATTGTCATGCCCATCACTGCGGTGGCGATGCGCGCCGAATCCCTGGTGACCACGGTGATCGTTGGCTCCCAAGACGGCTTGTGGAACATTGTCTATCAGCCGCTTGGTTTCGTGCTGTTTTTCATTGCCGCCATGGCGCTGGCGTTTCGTGCGCCTTTTGATCTGCCAACCGCACCCGGGGAACTGGGCGGGGGTGTGGACGCGGAATACACCGGCGTGCGCCTGGGGGTGTTGCGCCTGGCCAGGCTGACGCTGGTGATCACGCTGGCTTCCGCGACCACGGTGTTCTACCTCGGCGGCTGGCATGGGCCGCTGCTGCCTCCCTGGGCCTGGAGCCTGATCAAGACCCTGGCCGTGGCCGTGTCGATGCTCCTGGCCGGTCGCTATCTGCCGCGCATTCGCGAGGCGGATCTGATGCGGTGGTGCTGGACCCTGGGGATTCCCCTGGCACTGCTCAATATCATTGTTGTCGGTTTACTGGTTCTGGTGGTTCCATAATGTACGCTCAGGCTTTTTTTGTTGCCGTTTTCGGGCTGGCCGCCATCGGCTTCGGCGTGGTGGTGTTTCGCACATCGTCCATGGTGCGTTCCGCGCTGGCGCTGTTGTTTTCTCAGACTGCCGTCGGCTGCATGTTCCTGGCGATGCAGACCGAATTCCTGGGCGTGCTGCAGATCATGATGATGGCCACGGAGATGAGCATCATGGCGATTTTCATGGTGATGTTCATGATGGACCCGGGCGGGATGGGGGGCATGGATATGACCCACCAGAAGCGCTTTTCAATTGGCGCTGGCGTGGTCGCTGCCGGTGTTGCGATAGTGGTCGCGTTTTGGGCCGATTGGGGACCTGTAACGGCCGAGGCGCCGGATGCGGCGATGCAGACACGGGCGCTGGGCATGGAATTGCTGGGTCGTTCCATGCTGATCTTCGAAACCGCCGGTATCACTATCCTGACCGCGATGATTGCGGCCACGGCGGTGGCGATACCGGTGCAAACGACGGCCAATATTGCTGACAAGGAGGATACGGAATGACTCTCGTCCTGATCGTGGCGCTTGTAACCGGTGCAATCCTGTTCGGTATTGGTGTTTATGGCGCGTTGTCCCAGACCAATCTGGTTATGATCATGATGGGGGTGGAGCTGATTCTTGCGGGCGCGTTGGTGAACCTGGTCGCCTTCTGGCGTTTTCTGCACCCCGAAAGCTACTCCGGCCAGATGTTCGTGCTGGTGGTGATGACCGTCATGGCGGTCGAAATGGCGGTTGGCTTCGGTGTCGCGATTGCGCGTTTCCGGGCCAAGGGCTCGGTTGAAATGGAAGAAGCCGGGGACCTGAAAGGATGAGTGCAGTGCTTCTACCGATAATGCCACCGCTGATCGCGGCCATGGCGTTGCTGGTCCTGCGCCGGGGCTCCACGGCGCTGGTTCTCGGCGGGGCGACGTTGAGTCTGGGCGGCAGTCTATGGTTACTGACCCGGGTCGCCGGCGGGCAGGCCGAAACCCTGCTTCTGCCGGGGCTGCCAGACATGCCGCTTCGAATGGTTGCCGGACCTCTGGAAGCGCTGTTGACGGTGGCGGTGGCCACCGTAGGCACGTTCGTGCTGATTTATGCAGTTGGTTATATGAAGCGGGAGTCCGGCCTGTGCCGCTTCTACGCCGTAATGTCCCTGTTCCTGGCTGCCATGCAGGCGCTGGTGCTGTCCGGCGACTGGGTTCTGTTGCTGGCGGCCTGGGAATTGATCGGTTTGTGCAGTTACCTGCTGATTGGCTTCTGGTTCCAGCGACCCGAGGCCGCGGATGCCGCCGGTCGCGCTTTCCTCTACACTCGTAGCGCCGATCTGGGTTTGTACGTGGCGGTATTTATGCTGATTGGGTCGGCCGGTACCGGCGAGATTGCCGCCTCCCTGGAGGCCGGCGGCAGTGCCTCGACCGCCGCGGGGCTTTTGTTGCTGCTGGCCGCCATGGGTAAGTCGGCCCAGGTCCCCTTGCAGGACTGGCTTATGCGCGCGATGGCGGGGCCGACACCGGTCTCGGCGCTGCTGCACTCGGCCACCCTGGTGGCGGCGGGTGCTATCCTGCTGATCCGTTCGGCCCCGCTGCTGACACCCGAGGTGTTGCTCGTCGTCGGACTTGTCGGCGGCGTTACCACGGTGGCAGCCGGGGTTATTGCACTTGCCGAGCGTGATCTCAAACGCCTGCTCGCGGCTTCCACTGCCAGTCAATATGGCTTGATGCTGGTTGCGGTTGGAGCCGGCGTTCCGCTGGCGGCTCTCATGCATTTGCTCGCCCATGCAGCCATCAAGAGCACCCTGTTTCTTGCCGCCGGCGACTTCCAGCATGCTCGCGGGGGTACCGGGTTCGATCAGTTGGAGGGGGTTGGTCGTGACAGACCCTGGACTTTTGTCGGCTTTGCGCTGGCAGCGCTGGCACTGGCCGGTATCCCGCCACTGAGTGGGTTCTTCTCCAAGGATGCGGTAATCGCCGCCGCCCTGTCTGCGCAGGGTGCCGCCTGGCTCGGCCCCCTGGCGCTGGCCGGTACCCTGCTGACCGGCGGCTATATGGCCCGGGCCTTGTGCCTGCTGTGGCGAGGCTCCGGCGAAACCCGACCGGTTGCCGGTAGTGCCTGGATGCGCGTGGGCATTTGGGGGTTGGCGGTCCCTGCCACGATTCTCGGCCTGGCCTTCGGCCCCATCGAGGCCGTTCTTGATCTGCCCGCCGTCACCGCAGGCACATTGGCCGTGCTCCTCGGGCTTCTTGCTGCCGCGTGTGGCCTCGGCCTGGGCTGGCTCGTGCCGGCTCCCCGCCTGCTAGGTCCGGTCTATCCGTGGGCGCGACGCGGACTTTCCGTTGGCGGTGGGCTTACGGTCTGGGTCGGTAGGCCAGCAATGGCTGTAGCCCGAGGATGTGAGCGTTTGGAAGGGCGTCTGTATGAAGCTGTGCTTTCTCTTGGGCGCGCCGGTCTCTTCCTTGCCTCTGCGGGCGAGCGAACGGAGCGGGGCTTGTTCAAGATTGTGCTTTGCGTGGGCAGAGTGAGCCTGAGGGTCGCGACCTACGTGCGGTTTGGAGATGAACGCCGTATCGACGGCCTGATTTTCGCCCTGGTGGCGGCTGTGCGTGCACTGGGTGCACGAGCCCGAAACCTCCAAAGCGGCCTCATCCACCACAGCCTGGCGATCAGTGCGGTCGCAATCGCCGTCACATTGGCTGTTCTGCTTTTTGCTTCATCGACGAGCTTTTAGAGGAAACCCATATTCATGTTACCACTTGTCTCGCTCACCCTGTTTTTGCCGCTGGTCGGCGCGGTGCTGATTCTGTGTCTTCCGAAGCCCGCAACGCGTACGGTACACGTCATAGCGATTATTACCGCCGCCCTTACACTGATCGGTGCTCTGTCCATGTGGTTTCAGGGTGCGAGCGGTGCAGGCTTTTCCCAGGTCGAAGAGCTGCAATGGATACCGGCCATCGGTGCCGCCTACCGGGTGGGAGTTGATGGGATCAGTCTGCCTTTGGTGCTGTTGAGCGCCGTTCTTTTCCTGGTTGCTGTGATCTATGCGTCGTCGCTTCGTGAACGTCCGCGCGCCTATATTGCTCTGGTACTTCTTCTGGAAACTGCGTCTATCGGTACCTTTACAGCCCTCGACGGTATCCTGTTCTACGTCTTCTTCGAGGTTTCCCTTGTCTCCATGTATTTCATGATCGCCGGGTGGGGCCACGAAGACAGGCAACGGGCAGCGTTGATGTTTTTTATATACACCTTGCTGGGAAGTCTGCCGCTTCTGCTTGCTATCCTCGGGCTTTATCTGGGCAGCCCCGAACCGACCTTCGACATGCGAGCCTGGATTGAGAATCCCCCCCTGGAGGGCGCGGCGGCCATGTGGGCATTGATCGCTATGCTGATCACCTTTGCGGTAAAGATCCCCGCGGTGCCCCTGCATACCTGGTTGCCCGCCGCACACGTGCAGGCGCCGACCGTCGGCAGCGTCATCCTCGCCGGCGTCATGCTGAAATTCGGCACTTACGGGCTGGTTCGATTTGCCCTGCAAATGACCCCCGATGCGTTCCGTGAAGCGGGCGTTGTTGTTCTTGTTCTCGGTGTTGTCAGCGCGCTCTACGGGGCTTTTGCCGCTCTGGCCCAGAGTGATCTGAAACGCTTGGTCGCCTATACGTCGGTTAACCACATGGGGTATGTCATTGTCGGTGTGGCCGTGGCGGCAATAACTCTGGATCCCTCGGTGCGAACTGTTGCTTTGGATGGTGCGGTATTGCAGATGTTCAGCCATGGACTGGTTACCGGTGCCTTGTTCTTGCTGGTGGGCATGATCCAGGACCGTGCCCACACCCGTGAAATGGGCGAATTGGGTGGGTTGCTCAAGACGGTCCCAATGCTCGGCTGGACCTTTGTGTTGGCGGCCTTTGCATCGCTGGGCTTGCCCGGGCTGGCGCACTTTCCGGCCGAGTTTCAGATATTTCTTGCCACTTTAAGCGCTTCGCCTGCCGCGGTGGTTGTGATTTTGGGTATTGCCATTATTGCCGGTACGTTTCTCAAAGCACTGCGGGAAACCTTTCTGGGCGAGCCCCGGCAGCGCTGGCA
>CEUY01042497.1_pt1 | contig 13026 bp, 14 predicted proteins | sample 361481 | NCBI WGS metagenome assembly CEUY01 (sample SAMEA2622737, study PRJEB7988) | marine metagenome | isolation source: saline water (ENVO:00002010), including
GCTTTCAGTATATGACCCAAATCGGCCAGCAGCCCGTCGGAAACATCGATAGCGCTATGCGCAATTGAACCAAGGGCTGCCCCCAACGCAGTCCGCGGCTGCGGCCAGCACAAAGCGCGGTGAAGAGCTGAATCCGCATACGCTTCAGTTGAAGACAGTGCCGCGGCTGCGCCTCCAATCGGTCCGCTCAGATATACAAAATCACCCGGCCTCGCCCCGGCTCGTCGAAGGACTCCTTCGGCCTCAACTTCACCACCGACTGTCACAGAAACGGCTAACGGCCCAGTGGTTGTGTCCCCTCCGATCAGAGCCACTTCGTGCCGGCCAGCCAACTCAAAGAATCCATGGGCAAAACCATTCAGCCAGTTCTGATTCATCTCAGAAAGGGTAAGGCTTAAAGTCGCCCAACGCGGCACTGCCCCCATTGCTGCGATGTCGCTCAAGTTCACCGCGAGGGCGCGATGCCCGATTGAGTCGGCGGGTTGCGACTCAAGAAAATGCACGTCCGCAACCAGTGTATCCATGACGACGACAGCCTGTTTGCCGGCTGTCACGTTGATGACGGCGCCATCATCTCCAATACCGATGGCGACCTGTGAGGTAGATTCTTCCGGACCATGGAAGATCTGATCAATCAGCTCAAACTCGTCCATGGGGCGATTAAAGGCTAGACGTCTCTGGGCTCACCAGCCAGACGATCCAGAACCCCGTTCACGAATTTGAAACTGTCAGTCGCGCCAAAAAGATGTGCTATCTCTATAGCCTCATTGATGGCAACGCCGTTAGGAATATCTGGACGAAACAGGATCTCGTAAGCACCGATCAGCAGGATCGCGTGCTCCACCGGATCCAGTTGACTTAAGGGGCGCTCAATCATCCCATGGAGCCTTTGTTCAAGAGCATCCCGCTTTTCCGGTACTGCCGCGATCAAGTGCCTAAAGTAGGAAATATCCGAATCTCTCAGCCCATCATCACTGATGAAGGCAGATTCTATTTCTGCGGTGGGCTGTCCCGTCATCATCCACTGATATAGAGCCTGAGCAGCGCAGCGACGAGCAAGATGGCGGCTGACCGAGGCCAATTCAGTCAGCTCGAGAACCGGGAAGATACTCAAGCACCTCCAACCCAAAGCCGGAGAGCGCATGGGTCCGAAGCGGAGTCCCCAGGACCCGGACTTTGCCAGCGCCGAGGTCAGACAGGATCTGACTGCCTGCACCGAGCATACGCAATTCACGCTCTTTCCCATCGGTCGCCGACTCGCCGCGGACCCGGCGGTCCAACTGCGCGGCATCTTCCGAGTAAGTCAAAAGGACCAACACCCCGGAAGGCTCCTGTGCGATTCTTTCCAGTGCTGAGTCCACACTCCAGCTTTGTGCCTCGCGCGCTTCAGCAAGCATGTCAAAAGCGCCGCGATGTGTGTGAACACGAACCACAGCAGGCGTCTGAGGCTCAATCGTCCCGCGCACAAGCGCCATGTGAACCTGCTGGAGCTCTCCATCCTCATAGATCACTGCCCGAAAGTCGCCATGCCGGGTACTGACAATATTCTCGGAAATTCGCCAAACAGTCGGTTCGGTGCGCATACGATAACGGATAAGGTCTGCAATGGTGCCCAGCTTCAAGCCATGCGCACGACCGAATTCAAGCAAATCAGGAAGCCGGGCCATGGTGCCATCCGGATTCAGGATCTCACAGATTACGCTGGCTGGCTCAATCCCTGCCAGACGCGCTAGATCCACTCCCGCTTCAGTGTGCCCTGCCCGGGTCAGCACTCCTCCGGGTTGCGCCATGATGGGGAAAACGTGCCCGGGACTCACGATGTCCTCCCCGGTCGCATTCTCACTGACCGCAGTCCGAATGGTATGGGCACGGTCGGCGGCAGAGATACCGGTACTGACCCCATCTGCGGCCTCGATTGATACCGTAAAGTTGGTCGAATAACGCGCATTATTGTCGTTGACCATTAAGGGCAGCTTCAGATGACGGCAGCGCTCTTCTGTCAGGGTCAGGCAGATCAGGCCCCGGCCCTGGGCCGCCATGAAATTGATGTCCTCAGCCGTCACAAACCCTGCGCCGATGACAAGATCGCCCTCATTCTCCCGATCCTCATCATCGACAAGGATAACCATCTTGCCGTCCCGATAATCCTGAAGCACTTCTTCGATCGGGCTGACACCATGGTTGTTGTCGGTCTCGCTCATTCTTAAACCTTATTCCTGTCGCACACGGCTAACTGTCAGGACTCCTATCCTCGTGAAAGCCTAACTCGGGCGCCTTCCCCTCTTTCTTCAACTGCATTCCTGCATACGTTTCAGATAACGGGCCACCATGTCTACTTCGAGATGAACACTGTCTTCTGTTGTCAGCCGCCCAAGTGTTGTGACGCTGAGAGTATGAGGTACGAGGTTTACATCAAACATCACTGCAGCTTGTGAATCCGTGACCCCATTTACCGTCAGACTGACACCGTCGAGGGTGACAGAGCCCTTTTCCGCGATAAAGTCCGCCACCTTACGCGATCCGGAAAACCGCATTCGGGTTGACCGGGCTGAGGCCTCCGACTCTATCAGGGTGGCCCATCCATCAACATGTCCACTAACCAGATGCCCCCCGAACCGATCCTGGGCACTCATCGCCAACTCCAGGTTGACACCGTCACCAGGCTGCCAGCTTCCGATCAGCGTCCTTGAGAGCGTCTCTTTTGACACATCAAAAGAGAGACAACTCGATTCAATGCTCACGGCGGTCAGGCAAACGCCTGCCACAGCAATACTGTCACCGAGTTCTACAAGCTTCGTATCGAGGGCGTTCGGCCGGATTCCGATCACAAGATCGCCTTCGCGAGACGCTAGAGATTCAATCGTCCCAACGTCCTGTACGATTCCGGTAAACATTACTTACCCTCGCGCGACGGAATATAAATGAGTCGCAAGTCCCGCCCAATTCTGGAAACGTCCTTCAACTCAAACTCGACGCGATCGTCGATAGACCGAATACCGCGCATGACGAACATACCTCTGCCGCCAGAGCCGAGCATATCGGGCGACTGGTATACCCAGATTTCATCCACCAAGCCGCGGGAAACAAAAGCTCCCGCCACACCCGCTCCCGCTTCGACCAACACCTCATTACAGGAGCGCGCTGCGAGAATATTCAGCACCCCAGCAACATCGACCCGACCATCTTCTCCAGCAAGGCATAACTGTTCCGTTCTCGCATCAAATCCGTAGCCTTCATCGTTTTCACGGCTCGTGATAACGAGCACATCTCCGGGTTCGGAAAAAAGACGGGCATCCGGATCCAGTTGACTGTTCCCGTCCAGCACTACGCGCAGGGGCTGCACCACATCCTCATCAACCCGCGCATTGAGACGGGGGTCATCCTCCCTGACAGTACCGATCCCGGTCACAATAGCGCAGCTTCTTGCTCTCAGCGCGTGCACCTCTGCCCGCGCGGCCTCTCCCGTAATCCATTGGCTGCTACCGTCATTTGCGGCAGTTCTACCGTCCATCGTAGCCGCCACCTTGAGCCTGACGAGAGGACGTCCACTTGCCATCCTCTTGCAAAAGCCTGCATTCAGTTCAACTGCTCCACAGTCTTTCTCGGAGATTTCTGCCTCAATACCAGCCGAACGAAGCATCTCGATGCCCCGGCCTGCAACTTGCGGGTTCGGATCAATCATTGCCGCGACAACCCGCTTGACCCCGGCATCTACCAGCGCTTCGGCACAAGGTCCTGTGCGTCCGGTGTGTGCACACGGCTCAAGACTGACAAATATCTCACTTCCCTTCGCCCGCTCACCAGCGGCAGAAAGAGCGTGAATCTCCGCATGAGATTCCCCCGCCCGCTCATGCCACCCCTCGCCGACAATCTCGTCACCCTGGACAACGACGCAGCCCACTCGGGGGTTGGGCTTCGTCGTATAAAGGCCATTTTTAGCAAGATCGACCGCTCGGGCGATAAAACGATGATCTCGGTCTGACTCGACGGGCATGCTCATTTCTTACGGCCTGATTTGGGTTCCACCAGAAGTGACAACTGGGTGACGTTGGTCGGGGCGGCTCGATCCTTTCGCAGTCGGTCGATCTCTTTACTGAAAGCCGCCACATCCTCAAAACTGCGGTAAACGGACGCATAACGCACATAGGCGATTTCATCGATCTGAGGAAGGAGGCTCATCACAATCTCTCCGATCGCAGCGGATCGCACCTCTGGCTCGCCGGTTAACTGGATCTCGCGACTGACGTCGTTGATCAGGGCATCCACCTGATCAAGCCCTACAGGCCGCTTCTCCAAAGCACGAAGCAATCCCCGGCGAAGTTTTTCTTCATCCCAGGCCTCCCGCCGGCCATCACTCTTGACGACTCTCGGCTGTTCACGCTCAAAACGTTCAAACGTCGTAAAGCGATGACTGCACGCCTGGCACTCCCTACGCCGTCGCACAGTCTCACCGGCGTTGCCCAACCGTGAGTCAATCACACGGGTATCGTCGCTGGAACAGGCGGGGCAACGCATAGCAGGCCTTTCAGGCGCCGCAACAGGCCTAAGGAGCCGGGTCGCCCTCCGCTTCCGCACCTTCCTTGGCCACAGGGAGCATATCCTCACGGGAGATGCCTAAGACCAAGACGGCGGGGCTGGCGACAAAAATTGAAGAATAGGTTCCGATCAACACGCCAATCAGCAGTGCGATGGCGAACCCTTTAATGATCTCGCCACCGGCCAGCAGCAGAGTCAATACAACCAGCAGGGTGGTCACGGAAGTCAGCACGGTACGCGGCAACGTTTCGTTAACTGAGCGATTCATGATCTCAAGGACTGAGCCTTTACGCATCTTCCGGAAGTTATCCCGGATGCGGTCGAACACGACGATTGTGTCGTTTAATGAATAGCCAATCACCGCCAGAACGGCTGCGAGAACCGGCAATGAAAACTCGATCGCGAGAACAGAAAAAATGCCCAGCGTGATCAGGACATCATGCACTAGGGCAATAACGGCTCCCACCGCGAAACGCCATTCAAACCTGAACGCGACGTAGATGAGGATACCAATCAACGCATACAGCATCGCGAGTCCACCCTTCTCTGTCAATTCGCCACCCACCTGAGGACCAACAAACTCGACGCGGCGCATCTGGATCTGACAATCCCTAACACCTCCCCCGGTTGCGGTACATTGCTGTAACCCGCCCTGTGCGCCCTCAGTTAAGGTTTCCCCGACGGCGATCCTCAGAGCACTGACGACATCGCTACTCTGTTCAGATGCCGCTTTATCGGCACTCACCGGCAACCGAACCAGAATATCCCTCGAGGTGCCGAAGTACTGGACGATGGCATCATCAATTCCGGCTTCTTTTAGCGTTGATCGAATCACAACCGGATCGGCCGACTGTAAATACTCGAGTTCCACCAGAGTGCCGCCGGTGAAATCGATTCCAAAATTCAGGCCTCGAACGCCGAGCGAGCCAATACTTGCTACCAGAAGCACAGCGGACAACATCCATGCGCCCCGGCGCTTACCGAGAAAATCAAACTGGGTGACTTGCTTAAAAATCCGCATTGCTTGAGCCGTTAGATTGCCAGGGACTTAACGCGCTTGCCGCCATACAGGTAGTTCACCAAGGCGCGGGTCACCACGATCGCCGTAAACATTGACGTGATAATCCCAATACTGAGGGTGACAGCAAATCCCTTGATGGGGCCGGTTCCAAAGTTAAACAGCACGATGGCGGCGATCAAGGTAGTGATGTTCGCATCGACAATGGTCGAAAGTGCCCGCTGATACCCGGTATGGATGCTTGCCTGAGGCGTCGAACCATTTTGAATCTCCTCCCTGATGCGTTCGAAAATAAGGACGTTCGCGTCCACCGCCATCCCCACCGTGAGTACGATGCCCGCAACGCCCGGAAGCGTGAGGGTGGCCTGCAGCATGGAAAGGACTGCGACGATCAGAACGAGGTTGAGCGCGAGGGCAACATTGGCAAATACGCCAAAGACCCGGTAATAGATCATCATAAAAATCAGCACAAGAATGAAGCCGACCATGACCGATCTGAATCCCTGGTCGATATTGGCCTGACCCAGGCTTGGGCCCACGGTCCTCTCCTCAATAATCTCCACCGGGGCTGCGAGCGATCCCGCCCGCAACATCAGTGCGAGATCACGGGCCTCATCTACGCTATCCAGACCTTCGATCTGGAATCGCTTGCCTAATTGATCTCGAATGACGGGCGCAGTGATGACTTCCTCAATGCGTTGCTGGGTGCGCATGACACGGCCTTGATCGTCTTTCATCGGCAGCCCATCCGCATCGGTACGAATGGTTGACCGATTCTCGATATACAACACGGCCATCCGTTTGCCGATGTTCTTGCCGGTCACCTTCTGATTAATTCGTGCCCCAATCGCATCCAGAGTAATACTCACGATCGGACCACCACTCTGTGTGTCTATGCTTGCCGCCGCATCAACAATATTCTCTCCAGAATAGATCACGCGCTTCTCGAGCAGAATCGGTCGATCATCCCGGAACCGGTAAATCTTTGATCCTGGCGGCACCTTGCCGCCCAGAGCCGCCTCAAGACTATGTTCTTCATCGACCATCATCATCTCAAGCGTAGCGGTCCGCCCGAGGATACGTTTGGCGCGAGCGGTGTCCTGAACCCCCGGCAACTGCACGACGATCCGACGATCCCCTTGCCGCTGAACCACGGGCTCTGCCACGCCGAGTTCGTCGACGCGGTTACGTAAGGCGGTCACGTTCTGCTCGAGTGCAAACTTGAACAGCTGGTCAATTTCTGTTTCCGCCAGTTTCGCGCTGAGGTCTTCATCTGAGCCTGTACCTTCCGCGTTCACCACCAATCCAGGCAGTTCTTTGCGGATCGTTTTCAGCGCTTCCTCTGCTGTATCGGCAGAGCGAAGCGTAATCTTGATGCCGCCAGCGCCGTCGCGGGCAATACCACGATATCGGATCTTGGCCTCTCGCAGTGTCGACCGAAGATCTGCGACATACCGATCCTCCGCGCGCCTCTGCGCAGTCGCCATATCCACGTCTAGCAGGAAATGCACTCCTCCCCGAAGATCCAGACCAAGATACATCGGCAGAGCCCCGGCGTTTGAGAGCCATTGGGGCGCTGCGGGCAGAAGCGTCAGCGCGATGGTATACCCGGTCGGCAGGCGTGCCTCCAGCATGTCTCTCGCCTGCAGTTGCGCATCGGTCGTGCCGAAACGGATCCGGATACCCGAGTCGTCTAGCGATACAGAGTCATACGCAAGGCCGACCTCGTCCAATACGGCCTGGACCTCTTGGAACTGTTCTGCGCCAAGACTGCCGCCCCGCGCCCCGCGCAGTTGAATGCCGGGATCGTCGCCGAAAATATTGGGCAGCGCATAGAACGCACCTGGCACGATAACGACCGCGATGATCAGCCATTTCCACCACGGCGTGTGATTGCGCATCGACTTAATAGGTACCTTTTGGCATGACTTGGGAGACCGCTTGTCGTTGAACCTTAACAGTGAGCCCGCTGGAGATTTCCAGGGAAATAAAGTTGTCATCGACGTCAGTCACTTTTCCCAGAAGACCGCCATTGGTAACCACTTCCTCCCCTTTGGATAGCGCCGCAACCATCTCTTTATGCTGTTTGGTACGCTTTTGCTGGGGACGGATCAGTAGGAAATAAAACAGCACAAAAATGACAACCAACGGCAGGAGGCTGAACAGGCTGCCGCCTGCTTCTCCCCCAGCCTGTGCAAAGGCGTCGGAAATCAGAAAATCCATTCTGCTACCTCACGAATCAGGACGTGGAAAGGCGCGCGATTATACGACATCATCGGTTTCACCGCCGAAAACCGCCATAAATTCATCCGCAAAGGCGTGGAAACGCTGACTGGCGATCGCCTCCCGAATATCGGCCATCAGTGTCTGAAAAAAGACGAGATTGTGCAGGGTGCACAGCCGCGGACCGAGCAACTCGCCAGTCACATGCAGATGACGCAGATAGGCACGACTGAATTGTCTGCATGCCGGGCACGGGCAGTCAGGATCGACCGGTTGCGTGTCCTTCCGGTTGACCGCATTCTTCAAACGGACGATACCCTGCCGGGTATACAACCACCCGTTACGCGCATTTCGGGTCGGCAGCACACAGTCAAACATATCAATACCCGCCGCAACACCTGCAATCAAATCCTCGGGCTTCCCTACCCCCATCAAATATCTCGGCTTGTCGGCCGGCATTGCGGTCGTTACAGCCTCTAGGATCCGCAGCATATCTTCCTTGGGTTCTCCAACCGACAAGCCCCCTAAAGCATAACCCTCAAAACCAATCGACTGCAGGCGGTCAAGGGCCTCGAGCCGAAGCGGTTCATGCATGCCGCCTTGGGCAATCCCGAAAAGGGCTTGTCCGGCTGCCAATGGATAACGCCGGCATCGCTCCGCCCAACGCAGTGAGAGCTCCATGGACTGACGCGCCTCATCCATGGTTGCGGGATAAGTCGTGCACTCATCAAAGCACATGACAATGTCTGATCCCAAAGCCTGTTGCACCTCTATTGAGGTTTCCGGATCAAGAAACACCGTAGCTCCATCTACCGGTGAGCGAAAAGTCACCCCCTCTTCCCGAATGTCCTTTTTGTTGGCAAGACTCCAGACCTGGAATCCACCTGAGTCAGTCAGGATCGGGCCGCTCCACCCCATAAAGTCGTGAAGGCTGCCGTGCAAGTTAATGATTTCAATGCCTGGTCTCAGCATCAGGTGAAAGGTGTTCCCTAAAATAATCTGGGCACCCGTCCCGGCCACCTCCTGTGGACTCACCGAGCGAACGGAACCCACTGTCCCAACCGGCATGAACACCGGGGTATCGATCACACCTCGGGAGTTCTCTATTTGACCTCGGCGTGCTTTCCCGTCGGTCTGGAATACTGTGTATTTCACTGCACGCGCCTTGATTCGAGCAGCATCGCATCCCCATAACTAAAAAAGCGGTAGCGGCGGTCGACCGCATGTTTATAGACCTCACGAATCCGCTCGACGCCCGCAAAAGCGCTCACCAGAACGATCAGGGTAGACCGGGGCAGATGAAAATTTGTGATCAACACGTCCACGACACTAAACCGAAAACCCGGACGAATGAAGAGCTTCGTGAGCCCCCGCATAGGCGCCAAATCTCCGCTCTGAGCGGCTGACTCCAGCGCCCGAACGACTGTCGTACCGACGGCAACCACGCGCCCTCCGCGATTCCGCGTCTGGCGTACGGCCTCCACTAAGTCGTCATCGACCACGATCATTTCTGCATGCATCTCGTGTTGATCCAGGATTTCGGATTTCATAGGGGAAAAGGTCCCCGCCCCGACGTGCAAAGTGAGTTTCGCAAGCTGCACCCCTTTCGCAGCAAGATGCTCAAAAAGTCGTTCATCAAAGTGCAGGCCGGCCGTAGGCGCGGCAACAGCGCCCGGGTGTCGTGCATAAACTGTCTGATACCTTTCGCTATCTATGCCCTCCACCGGGCGCCCGATGTAGGGGGGTAACGGCGTCTCACCTTCCCGATACAGCAATTCCTCGAACCGCTCCCCGGGCTTACACGCCACAATAAAAAACATACCGTCCCTGCCCAGCACTCGAAGAGGCGTGCCTCCTCCGATGGTAAGTTCTGTCCCGGCACCCGGAGGCTTGCTTGCCCTGAGCTGAACCAGCGCGGTGCTCTCATCCAGGAAGCGTTCCACCAGCAATTCCACTTTTCCGCCGGTTAGGGTTTTCTGACCATGCAAACGCGCAGGCAAGACCTTGGTCTCATTTACGACCAACAAGTCGTCCGAGCGAAGCCGCGCATCAAGATCAGAGAACACGCTATCGATCAACGGACCGTTATCCGGCGGAACAATCAACAACCGACTCTCCGCGCGCTCGGACAGGGGCGTCTGGGCAATCAGTTCCTCCGGCAAGTCGTAATCAAACTCGGTGGTGTACTTCATGGAATGGAAAAATGTCGAAGGGCATCACCGGCCCACTCAAACCCCGGATTCTATCGGGTCAGGCCTATAAGTAGGGATCATTCGAGAAGACCCTTCTCCCTCCGAAACCTGCTATTGACAGGGTTTATCGCTTCTTTCATAATGTTTGTATTACAAACCGGTTTGTGTCGAGGAACCTCATGTCGCCAGAAGAACTGAATGTCCGCAAAGCCATTGCTGACGTTGAACTCATCCGTCGGGTTCTCGATCAAGCGGAACAAAACGAGACGCCAGCACAAACCATGGGGCTATTCGGCGTTACCCTGACGGCAAACCTGATCCTTCAGGGACTTGCGCTCGGTGTGTCTGCCCTTTTGCTAGTTATTGAACTGCTGAGCCGAGGACGTTTGACTGAAATGCTGATGCTGGGCGCGACCTTCCCGGATATCCGACTGGTCGGTATCGGACTCATGGCGGGCATTCTGATTGGCCTCGTTATCCTGCTGTATTTTGTAATCTGGCGGGCTGCTCGCAACAGCGGCGAAGAGTTAAACGCTTATATCATTCGCAACTTCCGCTACGCCCGGCTTCTGTCGTACCTGTCCGACCTATTACTGAAGTTCGCGGCTGTCGCCCTTGTCATGCTCGCCGGGCGACCGGAGTGGATTCCTCCCTTGTTACTCGCTTTTACAGGTGACTATCTGGTGCAGGGTCGGCTCTTTACGTTGCCGACCAGACTGGCAGTCCTGCTCGGCGCGCTCTGTATTGCTGCCGGGCTCTACCAGTTTCTGGCTGAGATTCAGACACTGCTGCCGCCGTTGATTGTCTTCACGACGGTCGCAATGATTTCAATAGGACGATTGATTCGACTGCATCGCCGGCAGGTCAACGCACCGGTTTAACGAAAAAGGTGTCATGGCTTCAAGCGAGCTTCTCAATGTTCATCCGGCGTTATTCGATCGGGTTCGCCTGGCAATCATGGCGCACCTGTCACTTGCCAAGGGCGCAGTCGACTTCAACACCTTGCTCACAGAGCTTGAACTCACGCGAGGCAATCTATCGACACATATGAAAAAACTCGAAGACGACGGTCTGGTCAAGATAAGAAAGGCCTTCATCGGCAGAAAAACCCGAACAACCTATCACTGTACAGGTAAGGGAAAGAACGCGGTTCAGACGTATCTTTCCGCAGTGGAGACGGTTCTTAAGTCCTCGTTATAAGCAAACGTAACCGGAGAACACAAAAATTCAATGAAATATCCACCCGGGGGTGGGTTAGCGGTGCACGGTGGCACCGAGACGGCGGGGGCAACCCCCGGGTGCTCCTCCAGTGCCCCCGCCGAACCACCGATTCGCAGGGGAAGTGTTGAGCGAAAAACTTAAGCGGTGTGCGGCGGCATCGTTACGATGGAAGCCTTCCCTTTTGTCTCCTTCCTTCAACTTCCATTGGCCCGCCGCTTCCTTTTCTTGACGAGCCCCTGGGGTGGAGCGACCCCAGGGACTTGCCTGCTCCTCTAGCTGGGCGGCTGATACACATCCAAAACGGCTTTTGCTTTCTTCATGCCCTCTACGGCTGTGGGCATATCGAGAAGCTTGGTGGTTTTACCCCCCTCGATAGCACCGGTTGCAGACACCGCCAGAGCGACACCCGCCATGGAAGCATCATCGGGCATATCAGCCACCACGACCAGGTCGTCGCTTCCAAAAGCCATCCAGGCTCCGATCATGGTGCCCCCATTGGCTTCAATTGCTGCTTTGGCCGGTCCAGTACGATCCTGCGGATTGCCAACCAGAGTCTTGATTGCGGCGCCGGAATAAGACGCCTGATAAAGATAGCACGGCATAACACTCTCCTCCTTGATTACCGCGGCTGGCCCAATGTCAGCCGCAACAGAAAAGCTTAAATACTACAGGTAAATGTTCCAGATCGCCGACCTTGTGAGTTCTTCACATCGTCGCAAGCATTCCACCGTCGACCACCAATACGGTCCCTGTCACATACGACACAGAATCCGACGCCAAAAACACCGCAGGTCCCACAAGCGCTGCCGCATCCGAAACGGCTCCTTCGGTAGAAGCGGCGTCTAACGGATTCTGCTGAATCGATACCGCGTAGTCCTCCGACTTATCAAAGCTGGTATCTGCTCTTATGATACCGCCCATTGTTCGAGAACAAAAAACAACTCATGTTTGGGTTTATTGAGCTCCACAGCCTTAAGCGAAGGCTCTGCAATTCAGGCCAAGAAATCGCGAGAACCAATCGACTGTGCTAAAAAAAGAAGCGGACTTCATTATTGTGGGCGCCGGCTCAGCAGGCTGTGTTCTGGCAGACAAGCTAAGCGCCGACGGCAAGCACCAGGTCATCCTCCTCGAGGCAGGTCCGTCGGACAACCGCTTCTGGATTCGCACACCGATCGGCTACGGCATCACCTACACCGACCCGAAGGTGAACTGGTGCTACTCCGCGGAGCCCGACCCGGCGATCGCAAACCGCCAACTCTTTTGGCCTCGCGGCAAAGTGCTGGGGGGCTCCAGCTCCATCAACGCCATGGTCTATCACCGAGGGCAGGCGGGAGACTATGAAGATTGGGAAGGAGCCGGCAATCCAGGATGGGGTTACAGCAACGTCGCACAGGTATACGAGAGTTTCGAGGAATTCTCTACGACGTCTCGCGCGCGGCGAACCACAAGCTCCCGGACACGGTCAGGAAATCGGTTAACGATCCACGATGCGTCGGCAAACTATCACTCACTGAAGCACGACTTCGCCGAGGCATTTCTACAAGCAGGCCTGAATTGTCCTGACGACTTATGCCTTGAAGGCGAAGGGGTCGGCCCCTATCTGATCACGACCCGCGCGGGGAAAAGATGCTCTTCAGCCACCGCATTTCTGCATCCGGCCTCTGATCGATCGAACCTCGAAATTTTGACCAATACGACGGTAACCAAAATCGATATCGAGGGGGGCGCGGCAATTGGCGTCACAGGTTTATTGGGTAATCAGTTCATCGGAATAAGGGCAAGAAAGGAAGTCTTGCTTTGCGCAGGAGCAGTCAACTCACCCCAACTGCTGCAACT
>CEUY01022893.1_pt1 | contig 12996 bp, 11 predicted proteins | sample 361481 | NCBI WGS metagenome assembly CEUY01 (sample SAMEA2622737, study PRJEB7988) | marine metagenome | isolation source: saline water (ENVO:00002010), including
ATCTACAAAGTGTTCAATTAGTGACTCGTCATTTGCAGGAGGCGATGCCATGAGACATTGGAATAGTCGTCAGATGCTCCTGCCGGTCATGTTTTTGATAGTGTTGCTTACCGGATGGCAATTAGCGGATCAGTTATTCGAATTCAAGCGAATCATCTTACCTAATCCCCTCGAGATTGCTCAGGAAAGCTGGGCCAGAGGTTCTCAACTTTTCCAGGCAACCCTGGTTACTGGCCGCGCCGCGATGACGGGTTTTGTGATTTCGGTTAGCCTGGGGACAATTCTGGCTCTGCTCTTTTCGTCATCCTCATTGGTCAAAGCCTGCATTTATCCATATATGATATTGCTGCAAACAGTGCCGATTGTAGCTATCGCTCCGCTTGTCATCATTTGGTTTGGAGGTGGACTGGGTAGTGTCGTTGTAATCGTGGCAGTGATAAGTATCTTTCCTGTGGTGACTAATGTGACGACAGGTTTAACCACAGTGGACCCCGGTCTAGCCGAACTGATGCAACTCTATCAGGCCAACCGGTTCCAAATGCTGTTGAAGCTCAGGCTTCCCAATGCGATTCCTCACTTGCTCACCGGAGCACGAGTGTCGGCCGGACTCACGATCGTCGGTGCTGTTGTCGGAGAATACATGGCTGGGCATGGCATTAGCCAACGAGGGCTAGGTTACTATATTTTCATGGGTAGCCAGAATCATCAGGTCGAAGTGCTTTATGCAAGCATTCTTTTGTCGACGCTCTTGGGTATCATGATGGTCGCTTTGACTTCTTTGCTTGGTCGAACCCTCCTTTCTCGCTGGGCTTTCTCGCTTCATCAATAACACAATCGGCCTGTTACCGATGTCTTGGTGATTGATATACTTTGCGCGATACCAATTTGTAAAAGTGGGGACTGCTATCATGCGTTCGTTAACCAAGCTACTCGTCAGTGTCGGTGCTCTGGGATTCTTACCTTCAACAGGATTCGGTCAGGAGACAGAATCTGCGGAACAGGCTTTCAGCTTGAGTCCGACAATGGAATTGAATGAAAACTGGGCAATGACATTCAAAGAGCTATTTCCCGAATCTCTCCATACGGTCAGGTTCTTGCTGGCCGACTATCAATGGATAGGATGTTTGCTGCTAATATTTCTGGGATTCTTAACCGACCTGTCTGTTCGGCGGCTTTTGACCCGAGTGGTCGACTGGTTGCGTCGTGGAGAGAAGAGTCAGGATACTGCCGATGACAAAAAGAACCAACAAAAGGCCTGGAAGCCGGTAGGGCTACTCGCTCAGGCAGTAGTCTGGTATTGGGGTGCCTTCTGCATTGGGCTACCGATAGGCTTGCTCTTAATCGTGACAGTCGCTCTAAAGTTTTTTACTGTTGTGGCGGCTGTCTGGACAGCTTTTCGACTTATCGATTGGTTTTCTACATTTGCCGCTCGTAAGGCAACTGCGTCGGAGACGCGGTTTGACGACCTGCTCATTCCTTTGGTGCGGAAAGCACTCAAGGCTTTTGCTGTCTGCGTTGGGCTTGTGTTGTTTGCAGATGTTTTTCAATTAGACGTAACGGCTTTGATCGGTGGATTGGGAATTGGGGGTGCAGCATTGGCGTTTGCATCTCAGGACACGCTCAGCAATTTATTTGGGTCTCTCACCGTTCTGGCGGATCGTCCGTTTGAGATTGGAGATTGGATTGTTTCGGACGGTGTTGAAGGGACGGTTGAGAATGTTGGTATGCGAAGTACGCGAGTGCGGACCTTCTACAACTCGGTTATTGTGTTACCGAATAGCCGATTAACCACGGCGATTGTCGACAATATGGGCAAACGCGAATTTCGTCGGTTCACTACCAAGCTGGGTGTGCAGTACGATACCACGCCGGAACAGCTTGATGCCTTTTGTGAAGCAGTGCGTGAAGTTATTCGTCGGCATCCCTACACCCGTAAAGATTATTTTCAGGTTTATGTCAATGAATTAGGTGCCAGCAGTATCGACGTCTTGCTGTATCTGTTTTTTGAGTGTGATGACTGGCCAACGGAATTGCGGGAGAGGCACCGTTTGTTGACCGATATTATCCGGGTTGCACAGACCCTGAATGTTCAATTCGCCTATCCTACACAGACGTTGCATTTGTATCAGGAAGAGAATGACGTGGATTATGCGTCGCTTCGTTTTGATAGTCCGCATGACCGTGGTATTGGCGCAGCTTCGACCGTCACGGGTCATTTGACCAAAGAAGAATTCCCGCCTGTTACAGTCATAACAGACGGGAAACGAATGGGAGCAGCTGAAGTGGGCGAGTGACGCGTTAGTGGACTCGCTGTCCGGGTTGAGCGCCTTCGTCAATTCCCAGCATGAAGACTTCTTCGCCTCCGGGGCCGGCAGCAGTAATCATGCCTTCACTGACACCAAACCGCATTTTACGTGGAGCCAGGTTCGCGACCATAACGACCAGTCGGCCTTCAAGATCTTCAGGGTTGTAGGCTTTTTTAATGCCTGCAAAAACCTGCCGAGTTTCATCTCCGCCAAGGCTTAGAGTCAGCTTGAGTAGTTTGTTAGCTTCTTCCACATGTTCGGCTTTGACGACCCGAGCGACACGCAGGTCGACTTTCATGAAATCGTCGAATGTAATTTCGTCGGCCAGTGGCTCGTCGATCAGTGGTTGAGCACTATCACCGGTTTGTGTCTCCGTGGTATCTTCTTCTGCAGCAGCGGCATTTTCTTCTTTGGATTCATCAATCATGGCATCTACATCTTTCTCTTCAATACGTTTCATCATGTGTTCAAATTTCGCGACCTCCCTGCCTGTTAAGGGAGTCGCTGCCTGAGACCAGCAGCTAATCGGGTCCCCTAATAAGGCACTGGTCTTTTCCGCGATTTCAGGTAATACGGGTTTTAGATAGATAGCGATCTGTCTAAATAAATTGAGTGCGACTGTACAGACTTGTTGTAGTTCATCCTGCCGTTCGGGATCTTTCCTAAGTTTCCAGGGTTCGTGACTTTCCACATAAGGGTTGGCACGGTCAGCCAACTCCATGACTAATCGCATAGCACGATTGAAGTCGCACGTTTCATAAGCCTCGGCAATTGCTTCGCCGGCCTCAGCTCCCAACTGGAAGAGCCCTCCGTCATCAGGATATTCCTCAGCCAGTCCGATGTCCTGAACGAATTTTGCAGTCCGGCTGGCTAGATTAACGACTTTGCCAACGAGATCCGTATTCACTTTGGTAGTGAATTCCTTCAAATTCAAATCCAGATCTTCGACTCGGTTATTTAGCTTGGAGGCATAGTAATAACGCAATGCGGCGGGATTTAAATGTTTCAGGAAGGTCTCAGCTTTGACAAACGTGCCATCGCGTTTAGACATCTTACGACCGTCCACAGTGAGAAAACCGTGGATATGAATTTTTTCAGGCAGAGTGAAGTCAGCGACTTTGAGCATGGCTGGCCAGAACAGCGTATGGAAGTAGGTAATATCTTTGCCGATGAAATGGTGGATCTCGGTGTCGGGGTTCCGCCACCATGAGTCGAAGTCATCACCGGTACGATCACAGTATTGTTTGGTGGATGCCATATATCCAATCGGAGCGTCAAACCAAACAAACCAAAAGTGCCCGGGAGCGTCCGGGATTTCAAAGCCGAAGTAGGGTTGCGGTCGTGATACGTCCCAGTCACGCAGCGGTTCACTTAGAAAATGTCCTTTGAGGTAATTAGCGATTTCGTTTTGCAGGTGAGTACCGGATTGAGTCCACTCCTCCAGGAACTCGCGAAGCTGTTCAATCTGAATAAAGAGATGATCAGCTGTTTTGACACTGGGACTTGTTCCGGAGATCGTGCTAACTGGATTGACGATATCACGCGCACTATACGTGGCACCGCATTGATCGCAACTATCACCGTACTGATTCTCAGCGTTGCATTTGGGGCAACTGCCACGCACAAAGCGGTCTGCCAGAAAGATTCCCTTTTCGTCATCAAACAACTGTGTGACGACTTCTTCCTTCACCAGACCGGCATCACGAAATGCCTGCCAGAATTCTTTGCAAAGCTCATAATTCTCCGGGCTGTTCGTACTGCCATAATTATCAAACTCGATGCCGAAGCCCGCAAAGTCCCGCTGATGCTCTTCGGAAATGCCAGCGATCCACTCTTCTTCAGTACAGCCGGTGCGTTGGGCGCTCATCATAATCGCCGTACCATGAGTATCGTCGGCACAGAGATAGATGCATTCGTGCCCCCGTAGTTTTTGAAACCTCACCCAGATATCGGTCTGTATGTACTCGACCAGATGCCCAATGTGGATCGGCCCGTTGGCGTAAGGCAACGCGGATGTAACGAGGATTTTTCGTCGTTCAGTCATGAAGGATTCTCAGGGATGTCGCTGGAGACGGCAGAGTTTTTACTCGTCGGTTAATTCCAAAATAACTTCAATTTCCGTCGTGATATTTCCAGGCAATGCTCCCATGCCGACGGCACTTCGAGCGCCTACTCCGTTTTCCTGACCGAACACTTCGGCTAGCAGGTCACTATACCCATTGATTACCTTGGGTTGTTCACCAAAGTCAGGACTGCAATTGACCATGCCAAGTGTTTTGACAACCTTCTTTACCCGGTCAAGGCTGCCAAGATTGGCTTTCAAAGTTGCCAGAATTGCCAGACCGGTTTGGCGAGCAGATTGGTAACCATATTCCAGATCCACGTCGGCTCCGACGCGACCGGTGAACATCGTGCCGTCGGGACGTAAGGGCCCATGACCGGAGACGTAGCACATGTTGCCACTGATTACGACAGGTTTATAGACACCTCCGGGCTTGGGAGCAGGAGGTAATTCTAGTCCTAGTTCTTCAATCTTTGCTTCGGCGCTCATTTATCTTAGTCCTTGATTTACGAGGGTTTATTTGTTGTAGACTTCGTCTGGATCGACGAGCTGTTTTTCGATGATATTAAGTCCGGACTCGGTGACTTCTGTAAAGAAGCAACTTTCATATCCTTCATGGCAAGCAGCACCTTGCTGGCGAACTTTCATGAGTATCGTATCTCGATCACAATCAACCAGTAGTTGTTCGACGGTTTGCACATGCCCGCTTTCTTCGCCTTTGTACCAAAGTTTGTTTCGGCTGCGGCTAAAGTAAACGGCGCGGCCGGTACGAACAGTTTCCTGGTACGCTTCGGCATTCATCCAGGCCATCATCAGGACTTTACCGGAACCTGCATCTTGCGCAATCGCAGGCAACAGCCCGTTATTACGAGAAAAATCAGGTCCGGATTCATGCGATGTTGTGGTCATACAAGCGCCTACTGTTTGGTGATCGTCGTCTGTCCATTATGAAGGGTTCGAGCGAATTTGTAACCATGATAACGAAGAATAGAAGGTGAACGATTTATTTGTTATTCGAACGTTATCAATAAGGTGAAGCCCTGCAAAAACGGGGGTTTATAGGGGTTAGGCAGAAATTCCACTTTTTTTCGATTTTCTGTGGAACGCGCATAGCCGTTAGCGCGTCTAACGGGGGTAAGTAAATAACCCGGTTCTTGCGAAAGGCCCTCCCATGGCAACTGTCGATCTTCAATTTAACCTCTTAGATGCACTCGCACCTGCTTCGATGAAGCGATCTCGAGTGGAGTCCAAGCCTAAAGCTCGCCAAAGAAAATTTTCATTACCTGTGGAACAAACGGATCGGCCGGTAAATCGAATCGCCTACGTGCGCGAACAACAGGACATGACATTAAGAAGTGTTGCTCGACACACCGGAACGGATGTACGAACCTTACGAAAACAGGAAAAGCCGACGGCAAATCTAACGTTGACCGAATTGACAAAATGGAGCAAAGCACTCGATGTTCCACTGTCGAATCTGATTGAAGAACCTGAGTCGACGTTGGAGAACCCGGTTAAAAAACGAGCGGCGATGGTGAGAATCATGCGTAGTGCCGTCAGTATTAACGAAGAAGCAAAGTCTGAAAAGATGACCGCTTTGGCCGAAACACTCGTATCACAACTCCTGGAATTAATGCCCGAACTCGAGGGTCTCTCCGGCTGGCCACAGTATGGTCAACGACGTGGGCCCGAAGAAGTAGGGCGTGTTGCAGAGTGTCCTTTGAGAGTGGATCTTTAGTGACTTAACAGATCTTCGATGCCAAGTTGCTTCATCATAACTCGAATGTACTGGGCGTTAACATAGAACCCTTCATCTTCTTCGGTATCTGCCGCATTGCAAATCCCGATGAGCTCTCCCTTTTGATTCACCAATCCACCGCCGCTACGCCCACCGACCGGAGCGCCGGCAGTTTGGATATTCTCAGGGCCTTCGTATCGGTTGAGCGAATTGATCTGAGAGCGTTGAAGTGTAGGTCGGGCACCACCGTTACAGCCCGCCGTAAAGACTCGTTGCCCGGCCTGTAGTCCTTCACCCGGACTCAGCTCGATAGGATTGATACCCGCCTCAACCGGAATGGTCATTAACGCGACATCAACCTTTTCGGAATCATAGATAAGAACGTGTCCTGTCACGCGTTGAACACCACTTGGGTAAAACACGTCAACGCCGACAGGTTGCTTGCCCTGAGATTCACGGAATAGATGCCCGCACGTGGCGACCAGAGCCCGCCCCTGCTGAACATGAATAATCGTGCCGCTGCCATAGGACACTCCGGTAGTATCTCGTAATTCGATTCTGACGGTCGCTTTTAATAGCTGACGCCCTGTTACATTTGGCAATATTTGTGTCAGCGATGGCGTGCCGGCACGATTGACACTAATCCAACGAGAGACACGGGCTTTTTGAAAGGAACTATCCGGTAACGATGCCCGAGAGATTGTGGTAACGGGACTTATCGTATTGGTTTTAATAGCGGGCTGCTGTTTTTTGATAAAGGCTGTAAAGCGAGTTGGTTCGACAAAGCCAATTTGGCGTGTCACAATTTTTCCCTTACGCACGACGACAGATGCGGGTAATTCCTGAATGCCATATCGCTTTGCCAATGCTTCATTTTTAGTCACATCGACGATGCGGATGTCGTATCCATCTCTTTGGAGTGACTTCACGGTGGGTTTCATCTTTTGACAGGCAACACACCATGGCGCTGTAAAGTGCACAACGACAGGCTGATCGTTCTGAGCGATCGGCGCGAAGAGTAACCAGGAAAGAAAAGCGTAAAGCGACACTCGAAAACGCCATCCACATTGAATGTTAAAAACTGTAAGACAAGAGGATGCGTAATTTGATGAAGATTACCAAATCAGGCAAGACCAGTTAGCCCAGCAATTTACCATCCAATTCAGATTCGATGGCCGCTACGATTTGTCCACGTACAGCATCCGCTTCTTCACTGGTCATGGTTTGATCATCTCGGCGTAGTTTTACAGTAAACAGTACGCGTTTGACGTTCGCTCCATCCCGCTCAGGATCACGGTAGGTTTCCTGATAGGTGATATCTTCCAACAGACCTCTGTCGACGGCATTCTTAACCGTGGACTCCAGCGCATCCCAACGAACAGTTTCATTGAGCACAATATTTAGATCTCTTGTGGTCGCGGGGAAATTACTTAATTGGGAATGTTGGGGAATGAGGGTGGAATGTTTGACCAATAAATCCATGCGGATCTCAGCCACGCTGGCCGGGCTACGCAGTGAAAACGTCTTTAAGCCACCGGCATTGACCTCACCCAGAAAGCCAAAGTGCTCGCCATCGAGAGTGAGTGATGCGCTATAATCTCCGTGTAGCAAATCCTGAGAGGTGGATTCCACCTTGAGTTGACCATTGACCTTGAGGGCATGCAATACGGTTTCAATGACGCCCTTCAGATGATGGAAACCCTGACCGGTGGTGATTCCCAAAGTCCATTGTTCCTGAGGGAGTCCTTCGTCCTGGGGTAAATAGATTTTAGCGGTTTCAAACAATTCAACACTTGGATTTGCCAGTGACTGATTGATACGTCGCACCTCTAAGAGGCTGGGAACCAGGCTGGTTCGTAATGCGTCTGCTCCTTTGAGCATTGGTGAGACTGTACGCAATGGTGGCTTATCTGACCACGGACTATAGGTGGACGCCCAGTCGGTTGAAACGACACTTGCAGTTAGTGATTCGTCGAAACCGATGGATGTCATTGTGGTTCGCAGTTTGGAAGCGACTCGATCCCAGTCGCTCTTGAAGGATGCTGCCATTGGCACACCAACGTCTTCGGGGATTTTTTCGTATCCGTGGATACGCGCAATCTCTTCTAAAAGATCTGCTTCCCGAGTCAGGTCGCGCCGCCAGGTTGGTGGTGTGATCGTGATCGAACTATCGTCGCTGTCCGTTTCGGAGTTACCCAATGCGAGTAGGATCCGTTTGACTTCTTCGGCATCGATCGAGATACCAAGAATGCGTTCCACTTGAGATAACCTCATCACGACAGGTTCCGGTGTCCAATTGGACGCTCCAGCATCAAGCAAACCTTCGTCGAGCGTTCCGCCGCAATGCTCCAGGATCAATTCACATGCTCGATCGGCCGCCCACTGCACTCCTTCCGGGTCCAGAGCACGCTCAAAGCGATAGGAAGACGGGCTGTGAAGATTGAGTGCCCGTGAAGTGGCACGAGTGGCCATTGGTGAAAATGCTGCCGACTCGATTAGGATGTCGACGGTCGAGTCGCTAACTTCACTATCGGCTCCGCCCATAATTCCGGCGATAGCTACCGGGCGATTTGCATCGGCGATGACACACATTCCCGGTGACAATTGATAAGTATGATGGTCGATGGCCTGGAATTCTTCACCGTCAGTTGCTTCCCGGACGATGATCTGTTGTCCCTGCAGTTTGGACAAGTCAAAGGCATGTAGCGGCTGACCACATTCCATCAGTACATAGTTCGTGATATCCACAACGTTGTTGACCGGTTTCCAGTCTTTACTCACAGGTGCGAAGACCGTACGTAACTGGTCCTGCATCCATTCCGGACTGTCACCAATCGTGACGCCCCGAATAATGCGAGCGGTATAACGAGGACAAAGTTCCGGAGCGTCAATGGTTACGCTGAAATCAGCATTCGCATCCGGGCCGGAAGCCAGAGGTTTCGGGCTGGGGATGGATAACGGTAGGTCGTAAAGCACAGCGATTTCGCGAGCCACGCCGATATGGCCCAGGCAGTCAGGGCGATTGCTGGTGACTTCTAAATCGATGGCCAAATCATCGAATACGGTTTCCGTACCTTCATGATTAAGACCGGACATGGCGAGCCGATCTTCCAGCTCTTCACGATCCATATCGAGAGCAACGTATTGTTTAAGCCAATTCCAGGAAACGAGCATGATACTACTTCGGTTTGATGATACGAGATGGTTTTAGAACTGCGCCAAAAAGCGAACGTCGTTTTTATAGAACTCACGAATGTCCGTGATTCCGTGGCGACGCATGCACAGCCGTTCGACGCCCAGGCCGAAGGCAAAGCCGGTTACTTCTTCAGGGTCATAACCAACAGCGGTTAACACATTGGGATCGACCATGCCGGCACCACCAAATTCAACCCACTGACCGTTCCAATAATAATCCGCTTCAACACTTGGTTCGGTAAAAGGAAAGAACGAGGGACGGAATCGAATGGTCACATCATCACCGAGATAACTGGTCGCAAAGAGTCGTAAGACGCTCTTGAGGTCGGCCATGGTGACATTCGTGTCGATCATTAACCCTTCAATCTGATGAAACATCGGGTAATGCGTCGCATCGGCAGTGTCGGGACGATAGACCCGGCCGAGTGAAATAATGCGAATCGGTGGCTTGGTGTCCTCCATCACTCGGATTTGAACCGTACTGGTCTGGCTCCTTAGGAGTAAATTGACGGGGTTCTTTTCGCCCGAGTTGGCTTCAGCCGTAGCGAGGTAAAAGTTTTCCAGCGGATCACGAGCAGGATGATCATCAGGGATATTAAGCGCAACAAAATTATGCCAGTCATCTTCTATCTCAGGCCCATCGGCTGTGGAAAACCCAAGCCGCCCCATGATGTCCTTAAGCTCCTCGATCGTTTGCGTAATCGGATGAACCCGGCCAATCCTGAACCCTGCTCCCGGCAAAGATGGGTCAAACTGCGAATCGCTTTCCGCATCTCCACCGCCTCCCTGAAGTCGCTCGTTGGCCGCTTCAAAGGCCGATTCAATTCTGCCTTTGGTCGCGTTAAAAGTTTTACCGGCGACGGGCTTATCTTCTTTTTCAACCGTCCCCATGAGTTTTTGGACAGCCTTGAGTTTACCGTTCTTGGCGCCGAGGAATTCAACACGAGCTTCTTCGAGCGCATCCGTGCTTTCTGCAGTTCCGAATGTCGATTCTGCTTCCGAGACGAGTTGATCCAGTTGGTCGAGAAATTCCTGCAGTGCCATAATAAAGTTTCTGAAAGGAATTTAAGGGTTACAAAAGAACAGGAGAGCAAAGTCTAGCTGACTTCCTCTCCTGAACATGGTTCAATCTGCATTGTGCGAAGATTGGCTTTAGCCGGCAAGAGCAGCTTTGACGATGTCAACAACCGCTTCAAATCCCGCCGGGTCGTGGATAGCCATTTCACTGAGTGACTTACGATCCAGTTGGATGTTCGCTTTGTTCAATCCGTGGATGAACTGACTGTATCGCACGTCGTGGGCTCGGCATGCAGCATTCAGGCGAGTGATCCAAAGTCGTCGGAAATCCCGCGCTCTGACTTTACGGTCTCGGTATGAATAAGCACCTGAGCGTACTTCTGTTTCTTTGACTGTGCGGAGTAAATTTTTACGTCCGCCGCGATTTCCCTTGGCTCGCTTGAATAGACGGCGTTTTGCCTTGGCACGAGCTGCACCGTATGTAGTTCTCATAGCTTTCGCTCCTTGTTACCTCGTCAGGCCTTTTCTTATCGAAAACGTTTTATGCCCACGCGGCTGGTAATGTTGTTGTTAAATCTAATCTTAGGGAACTGCTAAGAATGTTCGACTTTGTACAAGCGGTTAGTTGCTGTATCCGTTGAGTGCTTTTGCGATCTTCTTCTCATCACAGGTTGCCTGAACAGTTGTACCGCGTAAGTTTCGTTTACGCTTGTTGGACACTGCTCCAGCCAGGTGGCTCGTCCCGGCACTTCTGTGCTTGGCTTTGCCTTTGGCCGTCAAACGGAATCGTTTCTTAGTTCCCTTGTGGGTTTTCTGCTTTGGCATCGTCTATTTTTGCTTTCTTATTAGGTGACGTAAAACATCCACTGGGAATCAAATATTTTAGACTCGTTCTTGCTCTCACAAAAGGGGGTAAATCTAATAGAAGAAGCCCCGAAATAGGTTTTTTTGAGCTCGGAATATGGTCCTGCTGACGATTTGGTTATCGCTGATTTTCTACGCATCGGCTATCACGGTGCATTTTCTTGTCGAGGATGCAGTGAAACGTGAAAAAACCTATCGAATTCTATGGCGAGCGGGCTGCTTGTCGGCGGTAATTCACGTCCTTTGTGCCTTTCATTTCGAGCACCAGTGGGAGCACCAAACGGCCGTCAATCATACCATCGAAGAGACAAAACGTGTCACTGGATTCACTTTCGCTTATGGCATCTACTTTAACTACTTATTTCTGTTGATTTGGACAATCGATTGTTTTTCCAGTGCCAACCACTCCAGGTGGTCCCGTTTCGTCCACGGGTATATGCTCTTAATCATCATCTCCGCCACGATCGTCTTTGAAGATGGCCCCATCCGCTATATTTCTCTGGCTACAGGTATGGCCCTGACACTGCTGTGGCTGAGAAGACGCAAAGCAGGTGGGCAATTAGACAGCTGGGTAAGCTAAACTCACGGTGCCTGAAACAGAAGGCAAGTCTATACCTGTCTACATGGCACTTATTGATTAAGCTGAGGGAATGAGCGAAAAGGATGAGATAAAGCGGATAGCCTATTTGACCAGCGGCGCTGCCAATATGATTTGTGGCAGTTGCTTGCATGATAATACGCTAGCGCGGGCCTGGAATCAGCAAGGAGTCGATGCGTTACTTGTTCCAACCTATACTCCGATTCGCACTGACGAAGAAGATGTCAGCGTCGATCAGGTGTTCTTTGGCGGGATCAACGTCTATCTCCAGCAAAAGATTTTCTTCTTTCGCTACCTGCCCGCATTTCTCGACCGTTTTCTCGACAGCAAATGGTTACTCAGAAAAGCAACCTCTCGAGGCCTTGAAATTAGTGCTCGGGCACTCGGTTCACTCACAGTCTCCATGCTTAAAGGTCGTCACGGCAACCAACGAAAGGAAGTCCGCCGTCTGGTTAGATGGCTCAGTACTGACATAAAGCCGGATGTCGTTTTATTAAGCAATCTTCTGATTGGCGGATGCATCCCGGAACTGAAACGACTCGGCATCCCCGTCGTTGTCACACTGCAGGGTGATGATATCTTTTTGGAGGACCTGATTGAGCCATTTAAGAGTCAAGCGATTGATATCCTCAGAAACATCGTTGCTGATGTGAGTGGGTTTCTTGTCCACAGCGAATACTATCGTGATTACATGATGTCGCTCTTGCAGATTCCCGGCGAAAAAATCCATGTTGTGCCACTGGGAATCGAAACAGATGATGTCACCGAAGCGGCAACCGAGTTGAGCCGGCCCCCGACGATTGGCTATCTGGCGCGGATGTCTCAGGAAAAAGGCCTGCACGTGCTGGTAGATGCATTCATTGAATTAAAAAGCATGCCGAACACGGAAGACATCCGTCTTCATCTGGCAGGATGGCGAGGGTCTACGAATCAAAAATTTGCCGAAGAACAGATTCAGCGACTGGTCGATGCCGGCCTGAAAGAGGACATGATTGACTATGGCACGGTAGATCGTGAAGGCAAACTGGGATTACTTCGTGAATCGGACTTACTTTGCGTACCCACAACCTATCAGGAACCTAAGGGCCTGTTTGCTTTGGAAGCACTCGCCCACGGGGTACCAGTGGTACTACCTGAGCACGGTGCCTTTCCGGAAGTCATAGCCGATATTGGTGGCGGTCACTTAGTGCCTCCGGATGACCCACAGAAACTAGCT
>CEUY01078400.1_pt1 | contig 12992 bp, 9 predicted proteins | sample 361481 | NCBI WGS metagenome assembly CEUY01 (sample SAMEA2622737, study PRJEB7988) | marine metagenome | isolation source: saline water (ENVO:00002010), including
GGCCTCTCACGCCGGAAACAGGGGTTCGATTCCCCTAGGGAGCGCCATCCAATCCCCAGCTCGGTCTCGCCAACCTTGGGGACTCGGCTAAAACAGCAACGCCTCGCTTAAAGTGTTTGAACCTGGTTTCGGCCGCTTTCTTTTGCTTGGTATAAGGCTTGATCAGCGCGGTTCAGCGTATCACCTGGTTCTTCCCCCGCGCGGTGGGTGGTGATCCCAGCACTCACAGTCAGTGGGATCACTTGGCCGTCAAAATTCAGAGGATTCTCTTCAACCGCGCGACGAACGCGTTCGGCAAGCTGTTCGAACGCTGAATCTTTTTTGGACTCGTTGGATTCTTGTACGAGATAAATAACAAACTCTTCTCCCCCAAAACGCCCGAACTGTGCCCCATCACTTAAAGCGGCCCGAATCCGGTGAACCACGTGCAGGATTGCGGCATCCCCCGCAATATGACCAAAAGTGTCATTGACCTTCTTGAAGTGATCAATATCCAGCATTGCTACGCCGCATGATGCAAGGTCAGGATCCAATCGATCCACATCCTGGCAGAATCTGTCATACCAGGTGCGGCGGTTCAGGCATTCCGTTAAGGGATCGTGTTCTGCAAGCCATGTTGCCTGCTCGAGAGCGCTGTTCTTCTCCCGTTCCTCCGTATTCACACGATCCAGCACGGCGTTATAAAAAGTTGCTATATGGTGTGCCTCAGTCTGGACATCGACGGCCACGGGCTTTGAAAAATTCCCCGTGCTTGCCTGGTAACTCATCTGCCGGATGAGATCGAGAGTCGAGGTTTGCGCATCGTGCTCAATAATGTTCAATCCGACCACTTCAGCCTGCGGGGTAACCCTATAGGAAACGAACTTTCCGCTTATAAAGAAGAACAGCAGGGCAAGGGGAAACACATATCCACCGACAACGATAATGCCCAGGGCTTGAATCCCCAGAAACGAGAGCATGTTTAGACCATCAGGCGCCGGAACAAACAGTGCCACGGCGAGGGTTCCCCAGATCCCTGCACCGAGATGCACTGGAATGGCTCCCACCGCATCGTCCAACTTGAATTGCTCTAGCAGTTCTCCTACGAAAATAACAACCAAGCCCCCGACAAATCCAATAGCCGCAGCCATCCAGGGAAGTACGGCATCACAATTTGCCGTCACCGCCACTAGCCCGCCCAAACTCCCATTTAGGATATCGAGTGCGCGTGGCTTTCCATACCGCACGCGGGTGAGCAAGAGAGTCGACACAATACCGAAGACTCCCCCAACAATTGTGTTCGTCACGATAATCGGTACTCGGTCTGACGCCGCAAGCGTGCTTCCCCCGTTAAATCCCAACCAGCCAAACCAGAGAAGAAACACGCCAAGTGAGGTCAAGGTGACACTATTCGGCTCTATTCCTCTCTCATCGTCGAAGCGTCCGATCCGCGGGCCAATATGAATAATCGCGGCCAACGCGACCCATCCCCCAACTGAATGAACGACGGTAGAACCGGCGAAGTCATGAAATCCCAAATTGGTCAGCCAAGCCCCTTCTCCTCCAGAGAAAAACAGTCCACCCCAAATCCAGTGGCCCACTATCGGATAGACCAGGAGCACCATAAAGATTGCAACGAAACAGTAGCCATAAAATGACATTCGCTCTGCCACCGCTCCCGATAGGATTGTCGTTGCGGTTGCGCAGAACATCGCCTGGAAAATGAAGACAAGGTAGGTATAGGAATCCAAAGATTCCATTAACGAGAAAGGTTCGCCAATCCATCCACCCAGAGAGGGGCCGAACATGACGCTGAATCCAATCAGTGCAAATCCAACAACGCTGATCGCAAAATCTACGGTGTTCTTGATTACAACGTTGATCGTATTCTTAGCCCGAATTAATCCGGCCTCAAGACAACTGAATCCCGCCTGCATGAACAATACCATGCAGGAGCAGAAGAGAATCCAGACCATGTCAATCTGATTCATTTGGAGCATCCTTTATCCGATCCCGATCATTCCAGAACGCACGATCAGTATCCGGCGGCGGCGCGGCCTTGTCAAAGCCTTCCTCAGGCCCCAAGAACCAATGAGGGGCGGCGCTCTTCACTAATTTGTTCTCAGAAGACGACGCAACGGAAAGACGCCCATCAAAAGTACAACTCCCAGAAGCGCTAGCACTATCAAACTACTGCTGAAGTGACCATGAGCACTAAACAGGATACCGATCAATACCGGCCCCCCCACCCCTCCGACTTCTGCCGCAGAAAAGAAAAACCCTCCCGCCGTACCAGATCGTGTGGCCCCGACTCCAGGGACTTCGACCAAGGTGAGGACCAGCACGGTCATCATGGAACCCGCCGCAATTCCCTCGACGACGAGCGTGACATAAAGCCAAATGCCGTGCGGTTGGGCGAGCAGGGAGAGACTGGCCAAAGTAGAACAGGCAAATAGCAGAGTGAGCACCGCAAATCGCCGGGACCCCACCGCCATCCGCGGAAGCGTTAACGCGCTTAACACGCCGACGGCCACGGGTATCGTAGCAAGGGCACTGGCTCTATTTGGGCTAGCGCCAAAGTTTTTAAGTATCTCAACCAGCCAATTGCCCATTCCATGGTTTATTGCGAATACGGCCACGCTCATCGACAGGATTAATCGCACTGCGGGAATCCTCACTACCTCCGCCAGATCAGACAGGCCGATCTTTTCTTCGCTCCCAACCGGTGTCGCGGCGTCGCCTCGTGCCACCAGCAGCCAGAAAACTCCCGAGGCGATGCATATCCAGCCCCAGATCTGAAGAAGCAGGCGCCAGTTCCCGTCCAGCAGAGGGAGAGCAACTGATTGAGTCAGGCCCAGAGCGGCAACCGCTCCGATCCCCGGGCCTGTGATATAGATGCCCATCGCGAGTCCCCGGTGCGCGCCTTCAAAATGCTCGCGAACGACTTTGGGCGCACCCGCAGAAATCAGGGGACCCCCAAGACCAAACAGCGCCACAGCAACCAGCAGTTCTGTATATTCCCCGGCGAATCCCCTAAAAATTCCGGAAAGCCCCATAATCGCAGCGCCGATCGCTAATCCCCATCTGGCGCCGATACGATCCAGAAGCATGCCGCAGGGGATCGCGGCAAAAATATAGACGAACTGCCAAGCACCCATGACGGTGCCCATTGCGCTATGACTGAAACGAAGGTCTGCTTCGATCTCTGATACCAGCGGTGCCAAACTCGCCATACTCAGCCCGAGAGCCATATAGCAAAACCACAAGCCTGCCAGCATCCACCAGCGGCGAGCTCCGTATTCAGTCCGAGTCAACTATCCCGGCACCTGCGCCGAACTTTAAAGAATGTTCCGACTCCGGAACCAGCAACCGGTCTGAGAAAGTCTTCAGCTGAGCAATAATATCCGGGCTGGCGCAAAGCCCTTTGAGGCGGCAGACCTCTTGAAACCGCGCTTCTTTCTCAACATCAATCAGCACTGTGCCCTCGCCGTCAAACCCGGACTGTTCTGTCGACAGACGGATCACCCCTTTGTCTATCCCGCTGGAAGTTCGGTGCTCAAGCTCTTTGCTCACGCAGGTTATCTCTGCACCTGGGCCAGAAATAAAAACTTCGTCTGGCGTAACTATCCTTAAATACCGTTCTCTTCGAAGAAGACGGTGGGAAAGTATCAGCGCCGCCGCCACCAGGCGCGGGCTCTCTGTTTCCGGCAGCAACACTTCCTCACCGGCTTGGGGCCAGTCCAACTGGAGTAAATCGCAAGCCGCTGTAGCCAAGTACACCGCAGATACTCTGCCTGAGGAGATTGCTTCGTCTGTGTTCAGGAGGTCGGGAAAGCGTGCCTCAGTCCGCCCTTCATCGAGGGTGGCAAGCGCCACATGGACTTCGTATTCTCCCGGGAATCCGCAGATCTGAAGCCAGATAACGGGATCGATCAGATCCTCCGCTAGCCCCAGTGGGAGTCCAACGCCGCGACCGGCTTTAACCAGAAGTTGACTGAACTCCGTGGAGGACTGGCGCATCAGGCATTTTGTGGCGCTACCGAAAGCCACCAATCATCTGCCCAGGGCTCATCGAGTTCGCTCATCAACGGAGCACCCTGAAACATCGTGATTCTCGTCCACAAAGATGATTTTGGATCGAATTTTGCCGCGCCAAAAAAAGAAAGCTTGAAACGCAGGATATTAAGCGGAGAGCAGCCTTCAGCGATCAGGTTATCGCGGATCTCGCCATAAGGATATCGCCCGAGAACCTGGGCCCGGCGCGCGAGGTGGCGGTATTCGGGGTGCTCCTGAAGGAACACTCTCAGGCTCTGGTCTGGGTCTGAACTCCGGAGCGTGTCACGAAACGCGGCCATATCTCTCGCGATCGCGACTGGCATCTCCTGATCAGCTCCCGGTTCTTCAGCCCTGCGGCCAAATCTGGGTTCAAGCTTGTTTTCAGAGACATACCAAAAATGGGCATTCTGCGCATCTGCTGATAAATCAAAGTCGTCCGTCCAGCCATACTGGCCGTCCAATCTCTCCAGCGTCGCCCTCACCGTTTCTGTAACGTGGAGCGGCTCCGGATCATGGGCATGGAACATCTCATCGAGGCCCTCTGCCGCCTCCGGGTAGATCTCAATAAGCAGCGCGCACAACAATTCCTGGCCATCCAAGTCGAAACTGGCCTCAGCATGCCGAAAGAGTGCATCCCACAATTGCCCAGCGCGCTGTCCTGCATCTGCACGCTCAAGCCAATGCCGGATTTGGAGAAGATCCTGCAGTAATTCCTGGTTGCGCTGTTGATAGTCTGCGTCCGAGGTCTGCCACTCGCATACGTGCTGGTAAGCCCGTTGCTGAAGCTCAAGGGCACGCTTTACATCGTTCAGCGAAATATCTTCCATCGACCGGACCCTTGCGAGAGCGCTCTCGCGGGCATGGAACCAATGATGCAAGAGTTCGGGGTGGCTCACAACAAAGGGCGCCATACCCAGGCCTGTTGCATTGCCTATACCCAGAGATCTTTTCAAACTGGGTGCCAACACAGCCGGTGCTCCCCCTGCACGACAAGAAGCAATATGCTCGAGTTGGTCGAAAGTAAACTGTCGGATCAGAAATACCGTCAACATTTCGGCCTGGAAAGAATTCTGCGTCTCCTCGCGCGACGCAATCCGGGAGCGGTCACTGATTCCAAACTTGCCATTACCGTACACGGCCGTTGTCCGCATTAAATAGCCCACTTCATTAAGCCTAGTCGGCTCGGGCTGCTCTCCCCGAGCAAGACAGTCACATACATACTCAAAAAGGCGCAGGCTGCGGTTGGCGCGGGAGATGACTAGGTCTGTCGCCTCGAAACGTCCTGCTTCCTGCAGAGGCGCCTGTGCCCTGAGTCGATCAATATCCGCTTGCGAGGGTATCCCGTCAAACAGGACAAACGCCGCGTCCCAGGCCGAAGCGATGACGCGGTCGGTCCTGTCTTCATCTGCCAGAGGGTTAGCGAATGCGATCAGGGAATAGGCCCGATCAGGAAGTTGCGCGGTATACACGGCCGTTCCATAGCCATTCTCGTCAAGCTCAAAGTTCCCCCGCTTCATCTGCCAACTCTCGCGGGACATCCGACGCAGCAACAACCGCATAAAACTGAGACGAGTCGGAAATGCAGCGCCCATCCGGTCCAGTTTACATACCCGCTCTGGCGGTCGGAGCCCCGTAAGGTCGCCCGACTTGCTCAGATAAGGTTTATCCGCGGTCGGGTTTAGTTGATTCGGTGCGACCGACATCTCAGTGCTGTCTCTCTTTTTATGCCGATTAGATTAATTGCTTCTAGCTGACAACTCTTGACTCAGGACAATAGTCCGGCGCTCAAGCCGCAACAAACGATTGCTCAAAAAAACGCAGCCAATTATTCCCCATCACCGCGGCAACCGATTGATCATCAAATCCGACTTTCTCAAGGCCTGCCGCAATATTCGGGAAGTCACGACTATCCCTGAACCAGGGAGGCTGTGCCGGAAACCCGGGCTTGTCTGCCGAACCCTCACCAAAATCGCGCTCAGTGGTCCAGCGACCGTTTCGCATCCACTCGACAACGCTGTCAGGCTGATCCTGACAAAGATCCGATCCGATACCCAGATGGTCAATCCCAAACTGATCTGCGGCCCTGGCGACCATTTCGCAGAAGCTCTGCAAGTTGCAGCCACTGCCTTCGTGCAAGTGGTGCGGATAAAGTGAAAACCCGATCATTCCGCCTGTTTCCGACAATCCTCGAATGACCTCATCCGACTTGTTGCGCAGTGCCGGATGCCAGAAAGAGGGATTGGCATGAGTGATGGCAATAGGCCGAGAGGACGCTTCGATGGCCTCAAGCGTTGAGCGCTCGGCGGAATGACTCATGTCTATCACGAGCCCCACTCGATTCATCTCCGCGATGACCTGTTTGCCCATACGGGTGATACCGGGATCATCGGACTCATAACAGCCCGTGGCAAGCAATGACTGGTTGTTATAGGAAAGCTGCATGAAACGGGCGCCCAACTGATGGCAGACCTCAACCAATCCGACGTCTGCTTCAATCGGCGAGCAGTTCTGGAAACCGAAGAAGATCGCGGTGCGGTTCGATTGCCGCGCGGCCAGAACATCCTCGGCAAAGCGGCCTGGCATAATCAGGTCACTGTAGTCGAGAAATCGGCGGTTCCAGTCCGCCACATTGGCGGCTGTCGCGCGAAAGTCCTCGTGATAGCAGATTGTTACATGGACTGCATCCAGCGCCCCCTCGCGCATCTGCGAGAAGATCTTTCTCGACCAGTTGCAGTACTGCAAGCAGTCGACTCTCGCGTCTATCAGCGCCGCATTGTTATCAGACATGTCATAACCAATCGGTTTCAAAAGGCAGGCTGGACATCCGCTCTACCCCAGACTCGGTGATGATAACCTGCTCTTCCAACTTGACGCCTTCACGCCCACCCTCAACACCGATAAAGGACTCTACGCAGATCACCATACCCGGACTGAGCACACCCTCGTATCCCTTGGCTGCCAGGTCCACCTCATGTTTGATACTGGGATATTCGTCTGCCAACCCGACGCCATGCATCAGCGAGGGGTATCGGTTCGAAAGAAACTCTTGGGGGATTTTCCAGCAACGCTCCGACACTTCATGGAGTGTGAGGCCGGAACGCAAAACCCCGATATTCGTCTCGATCTGCTCATAAGCTGCCGAATAAAGACGGCGCTGCTCATCGCTCGGGCGGTCCCCGCACAACCAGGATCGGGAAATGTCTGAGCAGTAACCATAGGGTCCGATCAAGTCCGTATCAAAGCTCACCAAATTGCCTTTCTCAATCGGGCGCATGGAGCATTCGCGAAACCAGGGATTAGTTCGCGGACCCGACGACAGAAGACGAGTTTCGACCCACTCGCCGCCCATGCGGATGTTCGTCTCATGCATTTTGGCCCATAACGCATTTTCAGTAATGCCTGGTTCCAGTGCTTCACGCATGGAATCACAGGCCGCCTCACAAGCATCCATCGAGACCTGCATCAGTGCCAGTTCATCCTGGGACTTAACGGCCCGCGCCCGCTCAGCTATGCCTTCGCCTTCAGCCAAAACCAGGCCTCTCTCACGAAGCGCATCACAGGCCGTAAATGAGAGTCGATCGATACCCAGACGCCGGTCATCGCCTCCATAAGTACGCATCAAGTCATCGATTTCGTCTGCGAATTTACGGGCACGGGCCTCACAATGAGAGCCGGCGGAAAAGAAGTAGAAAGACGGCATCACCCGGTACTCATCCACCCCCGGCAGGTCCTGAGCCAAGTGTGGATGATTGGCATAGTCGTAGAGCACCACGGGACCTTCCAGCGCAACGAACACGCAACGGGTTTCATAGTGTGAACACCAGACCTGCATGTTCGTCGCGTCAGTTGCGTACCGCGTATTGATCTGGTCAAAAAGGAGCAGTCCGGCAACTCCCGTTTTTGCCATCTCCTCCCGAAGACGGGTGAGCCTGTATAGACGGACTCCGTCGAGATCCACTGGAGGATCACTGAACTCCATTGCGCCGTGCTGACGGACAGCGCCTGATCTGCTACGGACTGATTCGATAGGCATGGTTATTAAATCGCAAAAATACCGGGGCGCGGCTCACCAGCCGTCGTGACAACCTATCTTACGCAATCCCGCAACGCACGACGCGGCCTAAAATGTACCCCGGACGACAGTCGCCAATTCAGATCTCAGCCCTAATTGGGCGTTGTGGCCTGTCTGGTAGCGCATCGCCCCATAGGCGCAAAACTCCAGCGATTTTGACTAATTAAGGCTAAGTCAGTCCCAGGCCGCTGTTTCGCAGTGGAAAGCGCAAGCGCCAATATTCGATCGGGCCAGCGAAAAGTACTCAATAACCGGTATTTCATTATCGAAGGAAAATCTTCTTGTTCTTCGCCGCGTTAGGCTGCCGATTTCGGGGATTCGCTTCTTCCATCAGGGAGAACGAAGCGTCGCCTGGGGTGGAGTCGTCAGCGCGGTCCGCACGCCGGAACGGCTGACCGCCCAGACCAGCACCAGACTCAGCAGTATCGAAATGGCGATCACAGAGAGTTGCGGGACATATTCAAGCTCAAGCACCCTGGTAGCCAATAGCCAACCAGTCAGGGTCGCAGCCCCCGCCGCGATGACCCCTGCAACCAGACCGATGACCGCAAATTCGGTGTTCAACGCGCGCATCAGGCGGGAGCGATCGCATCCAAGCACCTTCAGCACCGCGGCCTCACGCACCCGAGCGTCATGACTGGATTGCATAACTGCAAACAACACCGCCGCCCCCGCGACAAGTGTGAACCCAAAGACCAGGTTCAGCGCCACGCCAACGATTTCCATCAGGTGCCGAACCTGTCGCAGGATCGCTCCTATATCAATGATGTTCACCGTCGGGAACTGTCGACTCAATTCCACAAGGACATCCTGTTGTTCTTCCTCAAGACGAGCCGAGCTCAAAAAACTGTGTGGTGCATCCTCAAAAACGCCTGGTGGAAAAAGCACGAAAAAATTTGGATTGAAGCTTTCCCACTGAACTCTTCGCAGATTTGCGATTCTGGCATCAATCGTTTCTGAACCCACCCGGACACCGATTCGATCTCCCACCTTTACCCTCAACGGCTCCGCCCAGCTCTCAGCCAGCGAAACAACGGGTTCTGACGTCCCGGGCTGCCACCAGTCTCCTGCGATGAGTGTGTTGTCGCGGGGCATCTCCTTGGCCCACGAAAAATTAAGATTGCCCTCGATCCGGGACGTGGTACGCGGATCGGGATACGCCTCCGCGGTCGGTACCTGGCCATTTATCGTGACAAGGCGCCCAGTAGCCATCGGAATAAAGTCCAGGCTCTGATTCAGGTTCTCCTGAAAAAACTGCGCTATCCTCTTTTGCTCATAATCCTGCACATTCGCGAGGAAAAAATTTGGAGATCCGGGGGGCACCCGAGATTCCCAGCTGTCGAATAATTGTCCACGCACCAGCGACAGCGTCACCAGCACGGTGAGCCCCAATCCCATCGCCGCAATCTGAAAAGTCGTCGAGACCGGAGCCCGATATAGCCGACCCAGCCCAAAACGCCAGGATACGCCCACGCCTCGCGCGCTGCGCTTTAATAGTCTGATCAGCCCGAAGCTGACCCCCATCATCACCAGGAGCGCACAAACAATACCTGCCAATACATAGAACACCAACCGACTTTGTCCGGATTGCTGAACAGCAAGCAGGATCAATACCAGGGTTGGCGCTAAATACCACAGCGCATCTGAGATCAACGGCCTTTGGATCTCAGTCCTTCGGAGCACCTCCATCGGAGCGACTCTCAACAATCGGGCCAATTGCGGCCCTGAAAAGCCGATCAGCAGCACAAGGCCCAGAATGAGACTGACCATGACCGCACCTACGCCGGCTTTCCCTACGCCAAGCGAGAACACTTCACCCAAAAGACGGGTCATCAGCTCCTGAGCACCAAAACCCAACGCGGCTCCGAAAAACCCCCACACCACTCCCATCATCACAAGAGTCTGAATATGTATCAGCAGGACCGTTGGCCCGGTCGCTCCGAAGCAGCGTAGCAACGCGGCATGACGACGACGTCTGTCGACATACCGCCTGGAGGCAACCAGGATCGCGATCCCCGCGATAAACAAGGTGCCCAGTGACGCCAGCCCAATAAATTCCGTGGATGCACCCACCGTGGCCCCAACCTGCTGTTGGGCGGATTCCAAATCAACGATTCGGATTCCCTCGAACGCGTGCGCGTCCAGAAAGTCCCGGAAGCGGAGCACCTCATTCACAGGACCGGCTGCGAGAAGCGCGTGGGTCGCGCGACTGGACGGCCCCAGTAGTCCGGAGGCTTCTACATCCAACTGATGCGCCAAAATCCTTGGGCTAAAACTAAAAAATTGACCGCCCCGGTCAGGTTCATACTCCAAAACGGCTTCGAGATTCACTGAGACCTCCCCAATATCCAGGCGGTCGCCGAGGCGCAGCCCCAGGGTCGTGAGAAGCCGTTTATCTACCCAGGCGTGGCCACGATCCGGTCCGTACGCGGCGCGGGTCATCTCGGCTCGATCAGACTCTCCCCGTAGACCCAGGGTTCCCCGAAGCGGATACTCGGGGGTGACGCCCTTTATCGATGCGAGCAGAGTCTGGCCGTCAATAAAAAGCACCGTTGGGAAAACTACCGTCCTGGCGGTAGAGAGCCCCGCGGATCTGGCTTTTGTCTCAATCTCGTCTGGGACTCGTGCCCTCGCTGTCATCTTTATGTCTGAAGCGATTACTTCCCCTGCTCCTCGCTGAAGGCTGTTCTCTACCCGATCCGAAAAACTGCCCACGGCGCTGACTGCCGCGACGGCCGTCAGAAGCGCACCCCCCAAAGCAAGCATCTCACCCGAACGCCAGTCACGCCAGAACTGACGGGTACCATGACGCAGGGAGAATCTCATTGACGGGCTCCGCTGACCCGCCCTTTCTCGAGACGGAGATGCTGGTCGCAGCGCTGGGCCAGGGCCATGTCGTGAGTTACCAGTACCAAAGCCGCCTGACGGGTACTGCAGAGCGAGAACAACAACTCCGCCACCTGATCGGAGGCGGCATCGTCCAGGTTTCCAGTGGGTTCATCTGCAAAAAGAATCTGGGGCTCGATGGCGAAGGCGCGGGAAATGGCGACACGTTGTTGTTCGCCTCCTGACAGTTGCTTGGGATAGTGGTCACATCGGTCTGACAGTCCAACCCGATCCAGCCAGTCAGCTGCTTTGTCCCGTGGGGCATCATCTCCCGCCAATTCCAGTGGCAACATGACATTCTCGAGCGCCGTCAGCGTATCTACCAGATAAAATGACTGGAATACAAAACCGACGCGTCCCGCTCTCAGTCGCGCCCGACCGTCTTCATCCAGCACACCGAGATCACTCCCCGCGAGGATAATCTCGCCCTCACTGGGCTGATCCAGGCCGGCCAAAAGGGCAATCAGCGTTGATTTGCCTGAGCCGGAGGGGCCCGTCACTGCCAAAGCCTCGCCTGGGACGACCTTTAGTGAGACGTCATTTAAAATCGTGAGCGTTCCTGCCGGACCTTCAACCCGCCGAGACACATTGTTGGCCTCCAAGACAAACTTTTCCACCTGGTTATTGCTCCTTGCTTCATTTCTGTTTGGGGCATCCGCAGGCGCGTCGCCGCCAACTATTCTCATCATCGGCGACAGCATTAGCGCCGCCTATGGCATGCCTGTAGAGAAGGGATGGGTCAGCCTTATCCAGAAGCGCCTGCCACCCCAAACCCGGGTGATCAATGCTGCAATAAGCGGCGAAACAACCGCCGGGGCGTCACGAAATCTTCCCGGCCTTCTTGATCAACACCGGCCGCAAATTGTCATCCTCGAGATTGGCGCCAACGATGGCTTAAGAGGACATCCTCCCGCCGTCATCGAAAGAAACCTTGCTGATATGATCAAGCAATCGATGCGATCAGGTGCACAGGTTCTCCTGACCGGCATAGACATTCCTTCGAACTATGGACCCGCGTATCGAGACGCATTTCGATCGGTCTATACCAAACTCGCCGCGGATTATGACATCACCTTCGTGCCCTCGATATTCGACGAGATTTTCTCGCGACCCGATCTCCTGCAGGACGACGGGCTGCACCCTAACGAGACAGCGCAACACGTGATAGCAGATCTGATATTTCCACTGCTCAAGACCCTAATCGACTGAGCGTCCAGCACTTGTGAAACGCTGTCCAACTACTCACTCCTCTTGAACCAGGGAGCGATGATCTCTGTGAGGCCTCTCAGGGTTCGCCGGTCCCGATCTCCTCTTTTCTACGAGCAACGTAATCTTCAAGAGACTCGCACACGCCAGGGTCAAGTGTCGGCGATTCATGATCTGCGAGTATCGACTGCCAGAGCGTCGTGGCTCTTTCCGTCGCGCTTTTTGCTCCTGCTGCCTGCCAGTTCTCGTTGTTCTGCCAGTCACTCACCAACGGTGCATAAAAGGCGGTTTCGTAACGGGCCATAGTGTGGTCGGTCCCGAAGAAATGCCCTCCGGGATCCACGTCCCGAATAGCCTGTACGCCCATCTCACTTTCAGAGCAATCAATGGGAGACAGCATGTGCGCGAGGTGTTGAAGAATCTCTATATCAAGGATGAACTTCTCATAGGACGCCACGAGTCCTCCCTCCAGCCACCCTGCGGCGTGGTACACCACGTTGCCGTGGCCCATGACCGCGCCCCATAGCGCCATCTGTGTCTCATAGGTACTCTGCGCATCGACCACGTTCGACGCATTACACGCGCTGGTTCGATACGGCAAGCCATAGCGTCTGGCCAATTGACCGCCGGCAAGATTCGCTTTTGCGTTTTCCGGTGTGCCAAACGCGGGGGCACCCGAGCGCATGTCGACATTCGACGTAAACCCCCCGTAGACCACCGGGCTGCCGGGATAAAGCAACTGAATCATGGCGATCCCAAAAAGCGCTTCTGCGTTCTGTTGGACAAGGCCCGC
>CEUY01206154.1_pt1 | contig 12984 bp, 16 predicted proteins | sample 361481 | NCBI WGS metagenome assembly CEUY01 (sample SAMEA2622737, study PRJEB7988) | marine metagenome | isolation source: saline water (ENVO:00002010), including
GGCTATTCCTCCCCGCCCTAGAAACGGGCGAGGCTTCCAAGCCTGTTGATTTTAGATTTCCTTGGTGAAATTAGAATTGTCAGGCACATATATCTTTTTATTGTTTCTAAAACTCAACATTGAAGGCTCAAAACCAATTACTTTTTTTCCTTCTTCATTTTCCTGAATGTTTATATAAAATGCTTGACCCTCAATTTCAGTGTTCCTTTCTAAGCAGAAGCTGGTTAAAAACAAATTGCTTGACGAATCCATTAAATCAAGACCGTCTATTGTAAAAGCAGATATACTGTTTTCTGCTGCATTATTTCTTATGAAAAATAGTAAGGGATAATTTTTTTTACTAAATCGCATATGTTAACTCCAAGTATTCCCTCCAGTCAGGGTTTTCTTTAATTAAATTAGCTAAATCTTCTTGCTTTGTTATATACGTATCTATTAAATTTTCATTTTTAAATATATCAAATGAATCTATGTAATTATCCATTTCTTCTCTATTTGAATCAAATACTTCGTTTAGCCAATTAATAATAAAACTATTCAAATTTTTGTTTCCTATGTTTAGGCTAACTTCTATTATCGGCAGAATTGTTGTTCTTCTTCCAGTTTTACTTTGAGATATGATTTTTTCCACTATATCTTTATCCAACAATAAAATAAAAAAGAAGTCTCTTAATTCATTCTCAATTTTATTAATTGTTGATTTGGCTATTTTTCCTTTATAAAAATCTATAGTTCCTGCCGCTTTATTTTCACCCAAATGATAAACTTCAATATTTAAATTACCTTCCAATGATTCATTCAACATTATTTCAAAGTGACTTCTTTGTTTTTTATTTTGATGACAAGAACGCAAATAATAAACGCTATGAAAATTTATTCTATTTAGAGAATTTTTACTGAGCATATGACTATTTTTATACATTGTCTTAGATGAGTTCTTAACATTTTTTTTCTTTATATAATCAAGCAACTCAAACAAATTTTTTTGTTTCATTTTTAACCTTTAAAAATACAAGCTTCAATTCATTTATTATATCATATTTAAGGACTGGATTTAAACCACTTGAACCTTGAAAAATATATGATTTTAAGGTAAAATAAGGCAATTAAGTAATCATAAGGTTTTTAAAATAATGAACATTGTATTGAGACTTGAAAAAATCAATAAAGAATACACAAAAGACAAAGAGGTTGAGTCTGCTATTTTTAAAATGAATGCTGTATTCGAAGAATCAAAAGAATACCGATATGACGTTGCAGTCGCTTGCTTTGAAGAAGAACTTCATTTTCTTGTCTATGAAGAAAAATGGATTAAAGAATTCACCAAACTAAAAAGCGATATCGAAGATTCAGATTCTTGCTCAAAAATGTTTGCAATGATCTTCCAAAATGTTGCATTTCGTGGTCGTGACGGCTTAGATATTGAGAGTTTTGCTTTCAAAAAAGCTATTGAAGGTTTAACAGGTAATGACTTCAAAAAATATGAATCAGCAGCCATTGAATCTCATTATGAACTCTTAAAGCTAACAAGCCAAGGACGATACTCTGAAAGTTTTGTTGATTTTCATATTAAAGAATCAAAAGGTTCTGCTTATGAAGAAACTGTTAAAGATAACTTAGAAAGATTAAAAAAAGAAACCGCTATCTAGCGGTTTTCTTATATGCCATATTCCAACTCTAACATGTTTAACCAATCTTCTATTGGGTTTGTTTGCAATGTTTGAAAAAAATAATCATTATTTTCATTAAAATAAAAGTCTAATAATTTTAATTTATCTATGTTTAATAAATCAAAAGCTTGTTCTTCGGTTATAATTTCTTTTTCATAAAGTTTATATAAGAGAGCTTGAAAAACGAGGTCTAGATTCTTAGTTTTATCAATTATTGTATTGAAATCTGAAGCTTCTGGTAATAAGCGATTCGTTTCTTCCTCTAATGTAATCTCATTTAAATTCTTCTTTTTTTTGTCAATGTCTTCATTTCTTTCTCCGACAACACCAGAAGCAATAATTTCTGTTAAAAAGCACTCTTTTAAAAACTTGTAATTTTCAATCTTAATTTCTCTTTCACTTTTATTTTTTTGATTTGAATTGTTGAAATCATAATAATTTAAAGAATATCGACATACACCTTCATCTGTGCTTAATCTATATACTACGATACGTTCGTCTTCATCCATAAATCGAATTCGAGTATTAACAGATATTTTTTCATCAGAATCTCGATTTAATGAAACCATTGTTAAAAGTCGTTCTTTTGTATTTAATGACTTTAAGTAATTAAAAAACTTCAAATCTTGGTTATTTTGCATAATTCAACTCTATCATTTCTTTCCAATTATCTTCACTGTTATTTCTTAACAAATCATTAAATTCTGGCTCTAATAACTTATCAGCATAATTTCTTGTAAAATCTAAGCTTTTAACATAAGCCTCATTTTCTTTGTTTACGTTTATTTTTTTAATATTTTTCAAATAATAAAGATAGAACGTAGCTTCAAAATCATTCTTTGCTTCCTCAATTTGCACTATCGACCTTAACATATAATATTCCAACAAATTTTTATATTCATCAGTTGTATTCATGTTCAATAACTTTAATGCCTTGCAATGGTTTAAATCCAAATCTAACATTTGAAAATAATAAACCATTAATTCTTTTACTTTTGAAACTTCTTCACCTGTTATTTCAGAAAAATCCGTTATCCCTTTTTGTTTATTTTCCAAATAAAAAAGAATAGAAATACTTGAATCTTTACGTTTCTTATTTTGACATACAGACATTATTATTCTTGTATTAGGGATTTTTATTTCAAAACCCAATTCCAATATATAACTTCCAAAAGGAACACGCTTATTAAAAGAAATTTCTATATCATTTATGTTCTTGTCTTTTAGATATTCTTGAAACTTATTTTTCATATTTTAAATACCGAAATTTAAAGATAACAAATCTTCATAATCTTCTGACGGATTTAACTTTAATGTTGATTGAAAAGCAGGATTTTCTATTTCCTTAAAGAATAATACCAACATATCTTCTCTACTTAATATGCGATCTAATTCGTCGGTTATTTTTATTCCTAACTTTTCTTTGATAATGTATTTCATTACTTGTTTTTCAAAATCCAATGTCGGCACTTTATCAACAGTATAACTTACTTTTGTATGACTTGGACTCAAACTTGTTGTTGGAGCTTCCAAAAAATAAATGTCTTCCATTGATATTGAATCACCTTTATCTTTGACACTTTTATGGAATATACGCATTTCGTCTCGACAGTCAGATAACGTGAACTTCTCAATGATATTTGTTTTGTTTTCTCTAATCTTTGAAGTGTTATTACGCATCATTTCTATATCAAAAACACGCCAACTTGCATCACCAAGTTTTGAAGATAAATTAGCTATTAGATAAAAATCAAATTCTGGATTTCCAGTAATATTATTTAACTTAATACGAATGTCCGTAGATAACACAGAAGCACCATTACCTTTTTGGACACTGAAATCTAATCTAATGTCGTCCTTTTTTTTCTTTTTTAAATAATTAAAAAATTTCATTTTTATTGTTATCTCCCAAAATTTAATTCGATTATTTCTTGCCAATTTTCTTCTTTTGTTTCTTTTAACAAACCAACTACTTTTTTTAGATCTTCTACATTTCCATACTTTTTAAAGAAATCTAAACTATAAGCATAATCTTTATTCTTATCATTAGACTCTACACCAAAAGCTTTTTCTAAGCAAAACAAAATAATTTGTCGTTCTAATTCAAAGTTTTGATTGTTTAATACTCTAATGTTTAAATATAGATCTTTTACTTCTGGCTTAGGGTCATCCAACAATTTTACATCTGAATGTATCAAGTTCGATTTTTCTAAACCTAAATAACTAAATATTTTTTCAATTTCTTGTTTGTAAATTGGAATTTCAAGTTCGTTTACAGAGTCTTTAAGCTTATCTAGTACTTTATCAGAAAACTCTGTTTTTTTTCTCACTGTTTTAATAGTAACGTAAGCAAACTCTTGGTAAGATGTTATTGATATGCTTATATCAGATTCCCTGTTATTTGGAAGCTCTATTTTTAATACATATTCAATTGGTTGAAAATTTCTAGTTTCTGCGATTATGTTATCGTTTATGTCTAGATACATACTTGAATCTTTTACTGTCAGTAGATAATTATATAAACCTTTCATTTCTTACTTAAAACCTCAATTTAATAAGAATATATTTCCAATCAAGCTATTGTATCAAAAAAAACAAACATGTTCAACAAGACAAAAAAACCACCTTGGTTAGAAGGTGGTCGTGTAACTCCTATATCCCGAAGCTATTTCTATAACGTTGCGGAGTAATTTTATTATATCAGATTCTTTTTATTTTTTCAAAAATTAATCATTTGTTATTATATTCATTTCTTCTAAATCTTCTTCAATAGCTTCTTTATATGAGCTTTTTGTTTTTTCTAAATAATAATCTTTCTTTTGTTCTTTTATTATTTTCTTTAATTCTTTGAACTCATATTTTTTTATATAAGCGTCAATTAGCTCCAAACCGTCAATTGTATCGAAATCATTTTTTATTGCTTTCATTATTTGTTTTTCATAACTTAATGTCTTCTCCTTTAATTCATTTATTCTTTCTTCTTTTAGTTTCTTTTTTGATTTTATGTACTTTTCTTTTTTTGTTTTTATTATTCGCTCTTTAAACATTTCTTTAATAATGGCAGTCGAAATAATGACAATTAATATTAGACAAAAAGATATAGCACAAATAAAATTAAACTCATTTGAATAATCAATAAAGAACATTCCTAACGTTAATATCACGAACATTGATAAAAATGGCACTAACACAAATAAAAAACTACATAAGAAAGCCATTGCTATGCAAACAAAAAATGCTAAAGTATTTATCCAAGCTGGATCAATTATAAGTTTTTTCAGTGATTTAAATAGTTTATTATTGTAACCTTTTAAGCTTTTAACTTCAAAAATATATAATGGAATTATATTTTTTATTAGTGGTAAAAATATTACCCAAGCTACCATAAATATATTGTCGAAATTAACTTCAATATTAAATAATAAATAAAAACCTATAAAAGTCGCAATAATTATTTCAATTAAGGCAATGTTGAAATGTTTATTTAGATACTCAATAGAATCGGATTCTTCTTCTTCCAATTCTTTTATTAGTTTTTTATTGTATTTTAATTTCTTATCAAACAATCTTAATTTATCCAATATCTTCTTTTCTTTCTTCATGTTCCAAAATTTAACTCTATTAATTCGTCCCAATCATCTTCTGGAACTTCTGTTTGTTTAAACAATTCTATCAATTTATAAAATTCAGTCTTTCGATAAAATTGTCTCATGAATTTCTTGCTATTTATATAATTTTGATTTTTATCTGATATCTCTCCTAGTTCAGATTCTAATAAATATTGTAATATTTGTTTTTCAAAATGTTTTTCTTTTCTTGCTTTTAAATTTAGTTTCTTTCTCAATGAAAAATTTACAAAGTCTTCGCTTGTATTCAGTATATCTATCATTTCTCTTGTTTCATCGTTTTTTGCTTTTAAAGAAATGAGAAGTTTTTTTATTTTTGTTCTTATTAATTCTTTTTCTTCTTCACTTACCATTTTTGGATTTCTATGATATCTCATTCCATTTGCATATGTTTTATTTATATCTATTGACATTCTCATCGGATAACCTTTTTCTGAAAAAACTATCATTTCTACTTTTATTCCAGAATTTTCAATAAAAAAAGTTAAATACGTGTCATATACTCTATGTTTATTTTTTATTGTGTTTTTTTCTGCTATATCAAAATATAAATTGACATTTGTTGCATGATTTTTTAAAAAATTATAAATACCTGACTTCATATCATTTCCTTATTCATTTTCCATTTCCAACAACACTCTATTTTCAAGTTTTTTTATTTTGTAATCCAAAAAAGAATTAAACCCTTTTTTTCTAGCTTTTTCAAAACCTAATTCCTCCAATACAGGTCGAAGGTTATTAAGTTTGTTCTCACTTATTAATTCTTCTAGGATAGCAAAACCTTTTATGTCATCGACTTCTTTATTGACCTCTGAAATAATAAATGATTTTGTTTTATTCCAGTATTCCGTTTTTATTTGATTTTTTTTATCAACTTCAATCTTTAAATTACTCAAAACTTTTTTAGGTGATTTGTTGTACACAGTGTTGATATTTAAAAATAAAAGAATAAAAAAATATGAATAAATAACAAAATCATAATTATTTAAAAAAAATGATAAAAAAATAATATTTATGAATAATGATATTACTGTCAATAAAATGTACACTACTCTATTTGTTATGTAACTTTCAATTTCATCTATTTCACCCACTTCACCTATTTTTTCAGCTATACTGAAAGACAACATTAATCCTGAAATTAAGATTGTTATTTCTTTAAGGGTAATCACAATATCGGTTTCTATATTTGAAGCATTATTTAGATAAAATGCAAACAGTAAAGATAAGAATGAAAAAGAAGTAAATAACGCTAGAAGTTTAATAGATATTTCACTATTTTCATCTAGTTTTTTCTTTTTTTCTTTGTAATCTTTTTCTTGCTTTCCTATTTCTTCGTTAAAAGCAAAAAGCTTTTCTGTTAGATTCAAATTAATTCCTTTTTAAAACAATAAAAAACCGATACTAATTCAATTAGTATCGGAAATCAAGGTTTTTCTTATTTGATTATTATTACTACAAGCAAATAAAGTATATATCTGTTTTAAATAATTGAGAGTCTTTTCAATCTTTTCTCAATTTTATTCATATCCGTACCTTCTGTTTTTACGTGTGGATACTGACCAGATATTAATAACTCATAAGCTTCTTTTATATAAGGTTTAAATGATTCATCTAAATTATTCGGTAAAGATTTTATCAGTGCGTCAGAATAAGACAAATCAGATGCAGCTTCTATATCAGAATCTTCTTCATTATAAGGCAATGAATTTTTAAGTTTTTGATATGGTGTTGTCTTATCTTTATTGACCAAACCACCGTCTTTCCAAGAAAAAGAAGTAGAACCTAAAAATAACCAACCAATCAAACTTTTGTGAGAGCTGAAACCTAAATCAAAAGTTGTCATTTCTTCTGCAGTAGGGATAAATAATTCTTTGATTTCATATTTACAAAATTGCATGATAGCAGTTAACTCCAAAGATAACTGAATATAAGTATCTTCCATTACTTGTGAAAGAGTTGTCTCTTTCATACTTTTATCTTTTGTAAATGTCATTTCAGGAGCAATATGTTCTTCTGTTAGCCATTTAATAAAATGTTCTTTGTTTTCTTGAATATCTTTCCAATATAAAGAAACAGGGTTAATAGGTTCACCGTCTTCTCCATACTCATAAAAATTATCTATGTCTATTGTCCAAATAGAATAAACACCTTCTTTGTGTGTCACATAAAATCCATAAGAATCACCAGAACGAATCCAACAATCATATCCGCTTGATTCGAAGTATAAGGCAGGATAACCAGCATTTTTATATTTACTAAATGTTCGAGAACCTTTTTTCTCAATTGTTGCTTGTTTTAAATGTTCCAGAGTAAATATGAAATTATTAAATGCTGTTGATTTTTCTTCTAAATAAAATTCAACTAAATCTTCTTCAAACTCTTTATTTAAAAGTTCTAATAAAGGAACAACAAGAGCTTCATTTGCTGAAATTACTTTTGGGTTATAATCAGAGTTTCTTGGTGAGTATTGATTCTGTTCAACATATAAACTTTTTACTGCTTTTAATGCTTCGCCTTCCTCATCTTTAAGTTGTTCTTCTGTTATAAGCCATAATGGAAATGAAAGAATTGTAGAGGATATATTATTTTTAACTTCATTGTAATCTTTAAAAGCACCTTCCAAAACGACCAAATAATTGAATGGAGATTGGTCAGTATCAAAAAGGTCTGCTTTTGAAATAACAACACTGTAATTATTGTTATCTAATTTAAAATTATGAACGTCATCATTTTCAATGGTCTCAATTTTTAGTGCATGTTTTAACACTGCGTCAATTGCTTTTTTTGAATTTTTAGAAATGAGGTTTGTTGTTTTATAAATTGCAACGTCTGTGCCGTATACCATAATAAACTCCTAATGTAATTGACTCTATTATATCAAAATCTGACTAGCTTTTCCATAAATAGTTTAACTTCAAAGCGATTAAGTTAAGGTTTATTTCATTGTTGTCATTAGGAACAAATCAATCGCATACTCTTTTTCTTCTCTTAGCGTTCTTAATACTTCATTTCTATTCTTTAAATAGTATTTAAAGAATTCTTCTGTATCCAATTTATTTAAACCTTCATAATTTAAAACGTAATCCATTCCATTAAGAACCAGCTCAAAAAGAAAACATTGAAATTCCAGATTTTCTTCAGTTTTGAAAAAACCAAAATAATTACTTTTATTTAAAAATTGGTAAGTGTATTTAGATTTTTTTGCTCTCTCACTTAATTTTTTTACACTTTTTTTGTAATTTTCTTCATGATTTAAAAAGTCTTTATACATTAAAGGGTGTATCTGCTTTATATCTTCATAATGCATTCTTAATATTTCAAGATAGTCTTCTTTATTTTGTCTTCTAAGATAAACTTCTGAATCATCGTATTTTGTAGGAATTTTAATATCAAGAAAATACGCTTTTTCTTCTCCTCTTAATGTGTTTCCAATATGGAATACAAATTCTATGTTTCTTTTTGGACAAAATATTTTTAAATGAAAATAAAAATGACTTTGTTCGTCACCTTTGTATTCAGAATTGTGCAGCCTCTCATATCCAAAATTTTCCAATCTGTTTTCTTTATTAAGTTTTATTAAATGATTTAATAATTTGTATTTTTCCAATTCAATCATAGGTTAAACCCCAAACTCTAATTCTATCATATCTAGCCAATCTTCATTTTTTTCTGTCGATAACTCTATCAAATCAAAAAATAATGCTTCATAGTGCCTCATTACATTTTCTTGTGTTAATATTTGAAAAGTTTTGTCTAAATCCTTAAATCTCAAACCGTTTTTAACTAAGTCAGTAAACCAAGCGTCTTTGAAAAAATGTTTATTTGGCGGCATGTAAATACATGCACTGTATCTACTTATATCTAAAAGAGGATAAAAACATTCTATTGAAAATAGATTTTTTGCTAATTCTTCTCCCATTATCTCTTTTAATAATGGAAATATTTCTAAAGTTATTAATTCTGTCTCTTGAAAGCTTAGTCTTTCTTTTTCCGTACCTTCACTCGACATTCTTATATAAAGAGCTGAATCGTCTTGTCTTTCTACTATTTCTATGTTTAAATTGACTGGATAATTGTTTATTTTTGTATTCATTTTTAAAAAAAAATTAAAACTTCTACCGCCTTCGTCATAAAAAAAGGATTCAAAACTTTCTTTATCTATTTTAGAATCTTCTTTATTTAGTTCATTGTAAAAAAATAAATTATTCAATTTAAACTCCATATTCCAATTCAATCAAATCTTCCCAATCTTTCTCTGTTTTAGAAAATTCAATGATTTCATCAGGTTTTAAAAAAGACTCAATCAAAATCTTTCTATTGCTCGTTAATACTGAAAATGCTCTTTCTTTGTTTGAGGTTTTTAATCCATTTTTTTCTAGATGAAAAAAATAAGCTTCTTTGAAAACATTTAGTGATCCTTTTTCAACGTTTGAATGTATTTTCAAATGACCTCTACGTAATTTGTATACATACATCTCTTCTTGAAACATAGATTCTGCTGCTTTTTTATCTAAGATTTTTGAAACCAATTCATATATTTCTTCCAATATTTTTCTTTCTTTGTTTAAGGATAAAGAAATTTTGACATTTTTATGGTTAAACACTTTTATATGTAATTGAACAAAGCCACTCACCTCTTCAGTAATATCGAATTTTAAGTTTATTTTTTTATTTTTAACAAGAACTTTAGGAGTATAATTAAAACAAACTCTAAAACTAGCAAATTCTTTTATAGCATTGTTAAATACTGAAAACCCTAAAGATTCACTTAGTATTCGTGAATCTTCTTTTGATATCTCGTTATATATACTTAATTCTTTAACTTCCATATTCCAACTCTATTAAATCTAACCAAGCTTCGTTTTCTTTTGAACTGTCTATCAACTTTCTTTTATCGCCACTTAAAAAAGACTTAAGTATAAAATCTTCTCTTGTTAAAATTTTATATGTTCTTTCGAAGTCTTCAATTTTTAATCCTTGTGATTCTAATCTATCAATCCAAGCACCTTTAAAATTTTTTAACAGGTTCTTCTGACCTTGCTGATTCTAGGTTTATACAGAATCTTCTTAATGACAAAATTGGAACAAAATTATTTTTATTATCAAAAATTTCATCTGCCTGTTTCTTGCTTAAGATTTTTTCAAAATATGGATACACACAATTTTTCAATTGTTCCGTTTCTGATTTTTTTAGTCTTATTTCCTTAACATTTGAGATATCATAATACATAAGGTTTGCTTTAACAAATACGTCACCGTTAAAAGATTCACTTAACTTCACATCTAAACAAACTAAATGACCATTTATTTTTAAATCTGTTTTTATAGGAAATTTCGTTTCAAAGTATAAAGTCTCTTTGTCAGGTCGTGACACCTCTAATCTTAAAAATCTTTTAACGACATCTGTTTTTTCTTTTTTTAGTTCTTTGTAAAATGTTAAATCCAAAGCTAAATCCTCTAAAATATTTCTCCTATTATAACAGATTTAAGTATTAAAATACACCTGTTTTTTAGTTTGTTATTTATATGCTCTCTATGTTATAATTGTTGAAGTCGAAAAAAAGGTAATATTATGAATACACAATATTTAAGAGAGTTCAAAGAAAGTCACAAGACGACCTTGAAATTACTTTATAATGAACGATATCTAGAGTCTTTGATTGAAAAGATTTTCTTCATCGTTTTGATTGGTCTTTGCTCATATTTTCTTTTTATGAGTTATGGTGTAACAAAAGCAGATTACCTAGAGTATAAAGAACTTGCGTCTGACTTTGTTGTTCAGTTTATTTCTCTATATTTCATATACTGTTTTGTTTCTCATTTTACTATGCGATTTTTGAATATAAAACGATTTAGTCGAAAACATATATTGTCAAAAATAAGAGCTTCTGTAAAAACTTCGTTTCATAAAGAAGAAGGTCGCACTTTTAAAGAGGTAAAATCAGAAAACACTTCGTATGCAAGTATGTTCTTCTGTGTTTCATTTGTTTTAACATTTGCTTTATTAACATATAAGCACAAAACTGAATATCCAAACTTTATTCAATTTGAAAATTTAATGTTACTCAATTTTGCGGCACATTTTGTTGTTTTTAATGGACTTCTTTTCTTGGGTTATCTACTTCTTCTTGATAGAAAGTATAAGAGCAAAGAATGTAAAAACATTAAAGAGTTTTTCAAAGACAGACAAAATGCAGTAAAAGCTTCTCGTGATTTGCAAGATACGATTTATGAAATTTCTCATAATGAAGAACTAATGAAAGAAGTTAATGAAAAATTGGAAGATCGAAAACTTAATGAAATTGAATATCAAGCTATTAATTATTTATTTAAAGTTATCAAAGATAATGAAGCTGATTACAAAAAGCGATTAGATCGGAAACTTGATAATTTAATAACAATTGAAAAAAACACTAGGATTAAAGATTTGTAAATAAAAAAAGCACGTTAGGTAACGTGCTTTTCTTTTTTCTTGGAGCTGAAAATGGGAGTCGAACCCACAACCTTCGCATTACAAAAGCGGTGCTCTGCCAATTGAGCTATTTCAGCAAATATGGTGCTAGTAGTAAGACTCGAACTTACAACATCCTGATTACAAGTCAGGCGTTCTGCCAATTGGAACTATACTAGCAAAATTGGTGTTTCGGTTATATCCACAACGAAACGCTATGTGGTGCTGCTCAAACAGCGTGTCAACATTGGTGCTTTTGACAAGAATCGAATTTGTGACCTCTCGCTTATCAGGCGAACGCTCTAACCAACTGAGCTACAAAAGCATACATGGTTCTGAAAACAGGACTTGAACCTGTAACCTCCTACTCTCTAGGTGCTCTGCCATAAGTTAATATATGATCACTCTATTAACTCTTTGGAGCTATTTCAGCAAAATTAAGTAGATGTGATTGGATTTGAACCAGTGACACTTGAGGGTGATTAACCAACCGCTCTACCAACTGAGCTACACATCTATCTTTGGTAGACATAGGTGGATTCGAACCACCGACCTTCCCAATATGAACGGGATGCTCTAACCAGTCTGAGCTATATGTCCAATGTTATTTTGGTGCTGATGATAGGACTCGAACCTATAACATTCTGATTACAAAACAGACGCTCTACCAATTGGAGCTACATCAGCAAATTTGGTGGATACAACAGGGATCGAACCTGTGACCTTTCGATTATCGGTCGAATGCTCTACCTACTGAGCTATGTATCCGTGGTACTCCCAACTGGACTTGAACCAGTGACCAACAGCTTATCGGGCTGCTGCTCTACCAACTGAGCTATGAGAGTATCATTGGTGCTTTCAACAAGAATCGAACTTGTATTTCCCGATTATCAGTCGGGTGTTCTACCGTTGAACTATGAAAGCATATTTTATGGTGGATATAGCAAGAATTGAACTTGCGACCTCTCGCTTATCAGGCGAACGCTCTAACCGACTGAGCTATATATCCAAATTTTCTGGTGCTGATAGTAGGACTTGAACCCACAACATTCTGATTACAAAACAGACGCTCTACCAATTGGAGCTATATCAGCATTTTTGGTGCTTTCAACAAGACTTGAACTTGTATTTCCCGATTATCAGTCGGACGTTCTACCGTTGAACTATGAAAGCATATTGTATTTGGTAGATATGGCTGGAATTGAACCAGCGACCTCAACTTTATGAGAGTTGC
>CEUY01205721.1_pt1 | contig 12893 bp, 7 predicted proteins | sample 361481 | NCBI WGS metagenome assembly CEUY01 (sample SAMEA2622737, study PRJEB7988) | marine metagenome | isolation source: saline water (ENVO:00002010), including
TTATATTTATACCCTTATTTTTTGCGTACACCTTCAGGTCTTGCCATTGAATATAAAAAAAATATTGTAATATTTTTATTTGACTGATCTCAGCTTTATATTTCGTAAGATATTCTTGCACCACTTTAGGGTCAAAAGATCTTAAAGGATATTCCCATTTCGTCCAATTAATGAAATTATATTTTTCTGATAAATATGTATATAATGAAAAGTAATCCAGCCAGCTCTGATTTTTGTTGCAAAAATTATTGAAATCTTTAACTTTATCTGCTGTGGCTTTTATTTGAAAACGTTGCGCTGCTTTTTTTAATAAAGCTTTCCGGGAAAAATTCACCTTATCAAATTCTACATAGTTTTTTGAACATCGTGGAAAATTTTCGATTTCATTATCTTTTATTAACCCATCTTCCTGTAATAATTCTAAGCTTATCATTAATACATTTCCAGCAAAGGCGGAAGTAGCACTATAAGGGCTGTAATAAAGATTTTCTGGCGGATTGGTAGGTAAAATCTGCCATAATCGTTGACCCATTTCATGCATAGAATCCACGAAAGAATACGCAGCCTGACCAAGATCTCCTATGCCATGTGGACCAGGTAAAGAGGTGATGTGCAATAATATTCCGCTCTTCCGATTTAATTCTAAACTCATGTAATACCAGATTTTAAAATGGTTTCTCAGGTATATAAATTAAAGTGTCGCTAGGCTGATAACCTAAACGATGGGCAATAATACGTAACATTTTTTCAGATCCTAAATCAAAAGGAACGGTATAAGGCCTCCATCCTATCCATGGAAAATTATCATCAGAGAGTTTATACCCTATAGAAGCACCATCTGTAATACAATCTATTTTTATTGTACCATTATCATTATAGACCTTAGGTGTAGCTGTGATTGGCTGAATCTTATCAGGCCAAAATGAATTAATCAATTCTCCCTCTGGGATAAAACCCATATCGTTTATTTCACCCATCCATCTCCTACATTCATTTCGCAATTCATTCATTTTATTTTTATATAAAATATTATCTGATAAATTATTTAATTCATGGGGATCATTCTCAAGGTCAAAAAGCTCTTCTTCAGGCTTCGATAATCTAAACCACTGTGATTGAGCATCATTTAATTCCCCTCTTTCATTCAGGCGCAACAACTCCTTCATTGTATTCATCCTTTCCCGATACTCAAGTGGTAGATAATAAGGTTTATCAGGATTATAGTTTTTCAAATATTTGTAACGTTTATCACGCACGGCTCTTATCATATCATAGTGTTCATCAAATCTATCTGCTGCTGCATGAATATATAATCTTTCATCTGAAGACCTGTATTCTCCTTCAAATGCCGCTCCCTGATAATATGATGGCGGCTCTATATTCAGCAAAGAAAGTAATGTGGGAGCAAAATCAACAAAACTGATTAATCTATCATCACTATGCCCTGAACCTTTCTTACCTGGATATCTTATTATCATAGGTACTCTGATACCAGAGTCATATAGCAATCTTTTTTGTCTGGGTAAAGGACCACCATGATCTGTATACCAGACCACAATTGTATTTTCTAGTAAACCATCTTTTTCAAGCTGGTCGAGAATTAAACCAATTTTTCCATCCATCTCTGCGATATTAGAGTACATCCGTTTTATATCTTCTTTAACAATATCATTATTTGGAAGATAAGGCGGTATTTTTATATTGATATCACCTGAGATATACAAGGGTTTATCAATGCCTTCGAATTGTTTCCACCACTCTTTTTCCTGAGATCTTTCCGGAGGAAACGGATCAAGATCAAAATGCCGGTACCATGGATTCCAAAGATTGGATTCATGAGTTACACCAAAATTAAAAACTGAAAAAAAATTCATTCCTTTTGGTCGATTTCTCCAGTGTGCAAATATACTCGACTCATCCCATGCCATTTCTGATTTATAAAACTGATAATCTTCTTTCTGATTATTGGTGCAATAGTAACCATTTTCTCTTAATATTTGGCTTACCATTTTCACTTCAGGTGGAGGAACAACTTCGTAATTAATGAGTCCTTTTTTTTTTGCTGCAGGTTGTTGAAATAGAGTTCGCATATGATGAGCCCCTATGCTTGATGGATACATACCTGTAACCAATGCAGCTCTGCTTGGTGAACAAACACCCGAAACAGAATAAACATTTGTATAGCGAACTCCTTCATCAGCTAATCTATCCAAATTTGGAGTATTTATAGTTGAATCCCCAAAGGATGGGATATAAGCTCCAAGATCCTCAGCAACCAGCCAAATAATATTCAATCCTTTTTGATTATTTATATATGATCCAGTGTTACATGATATAAGCCAAAAACAAACAGAAGAAAAAATTAATTGATTAGAAATTCTTGTTATATTGATCATATGCCTGTTTATAAGATGGAAGTATCGTATCCAATTTTGAGGGTTCCACAATAGTTTCTCTAATATGCATTTCTGCAATCTTTGTTAAATTTTCAATGATCTCGGGGTGCCTATCCGCTATATTGTATTTTTCAGATGGGTCATGTTCTATATTGTACAATATAGGAATATCCGAATCGGTGAATTCATTATTCCAGGGGTTTGGATCATCAATATATATTTTCCATTCTTTATAACGAATTCCAACCAGTGTATCTTGTCTGTAGTACTGGACATCTGTTCGAACTTGTAAGTTTTCAAAAAATGTTTTTGATATATCTATCCCATCTAATCCAAGTTTTTTATAGTCCTGATTCCCAGCCATACTCATAATTGTAGGAAACAGATCAAGTGTAGAAGAAATAGATCTTGATATAATCCCTCCATCTATACTGCCAGGCATCCATGCAATTGCAGGAACCCGATATCCTCCTTCATAGACGCTTCCTTTATTTCCTTTCAATAAACCTGCAGATCCTCCATTTACACCTGCCCAGCTCCATGGCCCATTATCACTGGTAAAAATGACAAAGGTATTTTTATCGATGCCTAGAGCTTTTAGATGATTTAAAATTTTTCCTACACTTCTATCAAGTTCTTCAACTACATCCCCATACAAACCCCTTTTACTTTTATCAATGTTTTCTCTATTTACCGCAAGAGGGGTATGTGGTGCGGTATGAGCAAGATATAAAAAAAATGAATTATCCTTATTTTGTTGGATGAAATCAATTGATCTATCTGTGAACATTTTAATGAATTGACTTTGATCCAAGCTGACTCCGATTGTATCACTACCATCTAAAAAAGGAAGTGGTGGAAAATTATTTCTTGCATAGTCCCATTTACCTTCCTGTCGCATATCATTTGAGTAAGGGATTCCATAGAAAATATCAAACCCATGATTCATTGGCATATATTCCTGCAAGTGACCAAGATGCCATTTTCCAACACATGCAGTCTTATAATCAAGAGACTTTAGTGCGGACGGTATCGTTTTTACCGATGGTTGAAGGCCACCAGCATTATCTGGGAAGAGCACACTCCTATTTCCGTACATACCAGTCCTTACTGGTAATTTTCCTGTCAACAGAGCTGCGCGACTGGGTGTACAAATAGAACTTCCAACATAGAAATTTGTGAGTTTCATACCTTCAGATGCCATTTTATCTAGATTAGGGGTATAAATGGTAGGATGCCCGAAAGAGCTTAGATCTCCATACCCCAAATCATCTGCAAAAATAATAATGAAATTTGGACGACAATCTATGGTTTTATTTCTGCAACTATATAGAAAAACAAAAAGTAAAAACAAATAGAATCTTAGATTTTGAAATTTTGAAAACATTTTAACTCTTTCCCAGAACCAGTTTTTTATCTATCAATTTGATTACTTTCAAAAAGTGATTACCAAACCTGCTTCTCCCCTTTCTTCTTGATTGTGTGATTATAATATTATTATCGAGATCTATACGAAAAACTGATGATGTAGCAGATCCGTGCCCAATCACATTCTTACTTAACAAGTACCTTTTATTGCCTGTCTCTTCATCATTTACTTCCCACTCTTGAATCTTGGTTCCAATACCAACGGGCCGGCCTTGATCCCATAGATTAGAGAAGTCTAATTCTGGGTAATAGTCTTTAAGATTTTTTGGAAGAATCTGATTGTAAGTCTTCTCTGAAAAATATCTTTTCCCATCGTATATGCCCTTATTTAATATCATCTGCGCCAGTAACGCAAGATCATAAGCGGTGGTATGAACACTGAAACCAAGATCCCAGTCGTGGATCGTATTTTCCATGCCTAGCGGCTCATATAAATATTCGTGAAATAACCGGAAGATACTTTTCCCTGTCACAGATTCCATAACTTTCCCAGCTAGATCAAAACCCATTCCATTATACCTATGGAGTGTTCCTACTGTATCATTAATTATAGATTCCAGCAGTGTATTTTCAAGCCAGTGATTGTGTACACCATCAAATAATCCGTGCCCATAGAAACCACTAGTATGTGTAAAGCACTGTCTCATTGTAACTGCTCTTGGTCCTTCTTGAGGGAAATCAGGCAGATATTTTCCTACATGATCATCGATCCCAATAATATTTTGATCGATGAACTGGGCAAATAATATTCCGGTAAACAGCTTTGTAATCGATGCAATCTCCGTTGGAGTATTGATCGTGAATTCTCCATAATTATCGTTTCCAAATGATCCATGAAAAATAATGTCTCCATCCTTAGCTATAACCATATCAAATGGAGAGCCACCATCCTTAATCCACTCTTGACACAGTTTTTTCATTTTTGTGCTGAATTCTAAATTTTGTTTTTCATATTTCTTTACTTTGAATATTAGCTTCTTTGACTTTTCTTTTGTTTTTTTAGGCAACTTTAGCTCTGAATAGTAATTTTCTTTGCCCAATATCTTCTGTTTCAGTGCAGCATGATAATCACCATCATAAATTAGTGGTGTTAATTTTTTATCATTTGGAAACCCTTTTTTATGCATCTCATCTAAAAACGCTAATAGCATTATATCATCTTCCTGCAATAGGAAAGATTTCAGCGTAGAAAAGCCCAGATAAGATCTAATTGCATCTCCATGGTCAATCCAGGTTTTTTCGGGAATATTATTATATGGGAAATAATCTAGGTCTGAATATAGTCGATTATTCCATGCCATCCAGTCCGAAGGCTCACAAAAAAGTGTCCCCGCTCTTTTCAATTTTTTCCCGTTTTCCCCAGCAATTTCAGCATAATAACCATATCTGCCAGATTTTTTTGGATACTGAACTTCTATTAAATCTGTATCAAACCATCTTACATCAATACTGTAGCTACCACCCATATATTTTTTTGCAAGTCCTGGTTTATCTAAAACAAGTTTAGGAAATCGTCCTACCTTAAATCTTATCATTGGTATACCGTTACGATTACCTTCACCAAACGAAGGATGGATATCTATATTCAGAAATTGGAAATATTCAATTTCTTCGTTTTTTTCATTAGAATAAATTTTGCCTTCAATCTCATCAAGAATCTTTAGTTTTACCTTCCAATCCCAATCCTTGTTCGGCACCTTAAGGACTAGACTGTTATTACCTTTTTTAAGGGGAACTATAAGATGTTTTTCATTTGAATAATAATTATTCCCAAAATATGCATCAATCTTTTCCCCATTCACATACAACTTTGCACCATCAGCAGCTGAGATCAAAAAATGTGTGATTTGGGATTTTTCAGATTTTATTTGGCAAAAAAGATATACAACTGCAAAAGAGCTGTCATCTAAAAAAGAGTTAATATCAAACTGTCCATCTTCAGTTTTAACCACCTGTCCATTGAAATACTTGTTACTTTTACTAAATAGATTCTCATTTTGAATATATTTTATATCTAACATTTCAATCGGATCAATGATTTGCTCCATTTCAGTTTTGTATGGACCAGAAATAAAAAATTCTTTTACGAAAGAGTTTGAGCTGATGTTATGGATAACCTGACTAAACAGTAAGCTCACTGGAAGAGCTAATTTTAGAATATAAAAACTAAAACTGTTTTTCATCAAATTATCTTGCGAAACCTTTATACTTAACCCAGTCAAAATCAGCATATTCACTACTTTTTTTGCCGTTACTCGTGGCATATAAACCGAGATATGCACCAGTATAGTTTCTGTCTAAGATAACTTCTGCCTTAGCAGTGTGCAAACTTTCAAAACTATTTCCATTATCCAGTGAGTAAGAAAAACTATACTCATTATTCTTTGATATTACTTTGAATATAATTTCACCTTTATAATTCTTTAACCTTATCTTTTTTAATAAGTTTAGATCTTTATGTTTTTCCTCCAGTTTCAAACTCAGATAAAAATTTCTATTATCTTTATATATCGTACTTGAGAGATAATTATACTCTTTTTGATAGTGTATAATACCACATTCAATTTCTTCATCTGTTGGAGAAAAATCCATTTTTACTGCATACTCAAAATCAGTTTCTTTTTGCCGAAAACCAGTGAAACTAAATTGTTTATGGTTTTCTATAATGTTTGACTTTGCATAGAGCCTGAAATACCCTGGATTTTGAGATATAGAAAAGGTCCCATTTTGGGGAACCCTGACAAAGTTCCATTCTAGATTTAACTCCTGAAGATCAAAATCATCGATGAATACATCATTCCTATATTGTATTTTTTTGGGAAATGGTAGCGGTGTATATCTCTCCACCTTTCCTGTCTTTGGTGCCGCCACTGGCCATAAATATTTTACTGGTTCCCACTTTGTTTCACTGACCTGCTCCCACTTTACGATTGCAGGTTCCCAGGAGACAGGAATTAGATAGGTTTCTCTTCCCATATTTGAATCACCATTTAAATCATTTCGTTTACCCAGTGCTACCATATACCACCTACCATCAGGCAATTCTATAAGGTCTGCGTGTCCAGTACTATTTACAAAATACTGATCTGTAAGGTGTCTGGATGTGAGAATTGGATTTCGGGGATTCTCTTCATATGGACCAATTATTTTTTCACTGGCAGCTATCATAACAGCATGGTTTTTCCCTGTGCCTCCCTCAGCAACCATTAGATAGTAAAGTCCATTTTCTTTATAAATATGAGGTCCTTCGGTACAGCACCCAAAAACTCCATCCCAAACTGTATACCTTTCTCCTACAAGTTTCCAATCCTTAATATCTAATTCTTGTACCCAGATTTCACCAATCCCATTTTTATTCATGTCACCTGGATGATGGGTACCCGTAAAATAAACCTTGCCATTATCATCAAAGAATATATCGGGATCTATCCCTGGGGCACCTTCAATAATATGGGGTTTTGACCATGGTCCAGATGCATTTTTTGCTGTTATAATAAAATTACGCATAAGAGCGGAAGAACCATCTCCACGATTATAAACATTTGTTGTAATTATATAAAAGGTACCCTTATGGTATCGTATGGTTGGGGCATGTATCCCACCATCGGATTGAACATCCACCAGATTCATTCTCCCATTACACTGATCTTCTCGATGTAAACCATAACCAATTAATTCCCAGTTCACAAGGTCTTTGCTATGGTGAATTGGTAGACCTGGAAAAAACTCGAAAGAAGAATTAACAATATAATAATCACCCCCAACTCTGCATATGGATGGGTCGGGATGTGCGCCTGTAATTATTGGATTTATAAAGTAACCTTCCTTGCAAAATACAATTCCTGAAAAAACAATAATTTTGTACAAAAATCTTTTCATGATTAGCCTCTTATTTCTAATTATATGTTACCATGCAATTTATATTTCTTTACAACTCCTCCATAAGGATCTAATAAAAATTTATCTTGCGATTTATAGTTCTGTACAACCCCCCCATAAGGAAATCCAGGAGTTTCAGTTCTATTGGTTTCAAATATTACTGACATCTTATTCACTAATTCTGGGTATTGAGAAGCTACATTATTTATTTCAGATATATCTTTATCGAGGTTATAAAGCTCTATCTCAGAATTAATTCCATAGCGTACTCCTTTCCAATTCCCCATTCTGCAGGACTGGCGAAAACCACCATCAGATAGTGTTTGGAACCATCCGCTTAACTGAATTTCCCAGTTCAAGAATTCATGATTCTTTTGATATTGATTTAGGAGCGTAGGAAGGAATGATAAACCATTTGTGTGATCTGGGATATTTATTCCTGCTACTTCTGCAAGTGTAGGCATAATATCCTGAAAAGCAGATATATGATTAGATATGGCACCTTCTTCTATTTTATTTTTCCAAAAAGCAATCAGAGGAACGCGGACCCCTCCCTCATAAAGGTCACGCTTGAATCCCTTTAGATTTCCATTACTATTAAAAAATTCGTAATCATGACCTCCAGGCGCACCATGAGGTCCATTATCGCTAGTAAATAGTATAAGCGTATTATCCAGTTCACCGACTTCATTAAGTTTTTTGAATAAACGTCCGATTTGTCGATCAAGAAGTGTGATTTTTGCGGCATGCGCTTTTTCTATATCAGGCCAATCTTCATCAGAATAAAACAATGTATCTCTAATCGGTCCTTCAAACGAGTGGGGAGCACGATATGACATAAAGAGAAAAAAAGGTTTCTCATCATCTCTCTTATCTAAAAATTTAAAAGCCATTTCAGTTCTGAGTGCATCTTTGCAGTCATATTCTTTGTAGTTATAAGGAACATTTTCCTTATCTCCATTGATCCAGAGTCTATTTGGAGGAAATGTTCTTTTACTGTTAAAGCGTGCTTTCCATTGTTCCTGCACTGCATAATCAAATCCATGACCGTAAGCCCAGGTCTCCACGCTATCGGGATTGTCTAGATGCCATTTACCTATGAATGCAGTTTGATAGCCGGCACCTTTCATCATCTCACCCAAGGTAAATGAATTTTTATCCAACCATTTTCCATGCCATTGATCATCACCAAAGAAACCGGCATTCCCTCTTATCGTTGTGTGGGATGCGCTCTTTCCTGTTAGTAGTACGGACCTTGATGGAGAGCAAACACCATTTCCAGCATAAAAATCTGTGAAACGCATACCATCATTGGCGAGCTTGTCAAGTTCGGGAGTTTTTATTATATCCTGTCCATATGACCCAAGTTCACCATAGCCAAGGTCATCTGCCAGTAAAAAAATTATATTAGGTCTATTATAGAATATAGCATTTTTAGTATCACAGGATCCCAAAGCAGCTAGCATCAAAGAACAAAACATCATAAATAGACTTGGATGTGCATTGTAGAATTTTTTATTCATAATTTGATAGCTGTCTCCGTAACTCTTTTTTAAAATCATTGTCCATCCTGCTACCTAGTCCTATTCTATCTACCGTTTCATTTGCCTGTGAAAATAAGATTCCTATTAATTTATATTTCCTATCCACCCAGCAACTTGTTTTTTCATATCCTCCTACACGCAATATATTTTTCTCATATGGATTGTTATCACTCGTTAAATAAAATGCGTAACCTGTCTGATATCCGTAATCATTATGTTTCCCCTCTGGCTTTAATGTCATTTGTGTTAGTGATTTTTTGGATAAAAACTCAATACCATTCAAATGTGAATCAAAAAATAATAATCTCATAAAATCTATATAACCTTTCGCAGTTGCCAGCATTCCTTCTCCGCCCAAAAACAAATTTTTATCAGGATCATAATCAGGTACATTTCCGCCAAAAAGATTCAGCTCTCCTTCCATTGCTTGTCTAAGGTATCCATCTCTGCCTGTGAAGCAGGGTATCAAACTAACATTATCGGGCAGGGTATACCCCAGCCCTTGTATTTTATATGGTTTGGTAATACGATTAATCACTAAATCATTGAGGGACTGTCCAGTTGCCCTTTCAAGCAGGAGTCCTAGAACGGTTGTATTCATTCCATACTTATATATTTCTCCTGGATTCTGGATAAGAGGAAGTTGAGCCAGTTCCTGGATTAATGCATTCCCATTTTTTTGATTTGGAATATCCACTTCTGCAATGATCGAGTCAATAAAAGCAAATCCAGTTAGCGCATAATAGAATCCAGCTGTATGATCAAATAAATTCTCTATTATTAAGCCTGAATCCGTACTCACAAGAGAAAATGGAAATGGATTATTTTTTTTATTTAGTCTGGCTAAACTTATACCATCACTATTAACTGCTACCTTAAGATTTTTAAACTCAGGAATATATTTTACTACAGGATCTTCCAGAGATATTATACCATCTTCAATTAGGTCCATTGCTATTGATATTGTCACAAGTTTACTCATAGACCATATTCGTATCCATGTGTCACTATCTACATGGATACCTGGCAACAACTCACTGTTTACCACACTATGTTCGTACACCACCCTTCCACCTGAATCTTCGATCCGGGAATAAAGAAATGGATAGACTCCATCATGCACATAACGATCTAAAATTCGATTTAAAGGCTCTGGATCTAACTTTACATTTTTTTCGCATGAAAAAGAAACAAGTATTACTAATGTAAAAAAAGTCAGGAACCCAAAATCCTTGAAAAAATTTTCATTATTCATTATTAAAAATCTGACTATATAACTCTCCTCTGAATTCATTATAATAGTCATATCCATTATTGGGTACTGAGTGTATCTGTGACATGACTACACCAACAAAATTTCGTTTTGGATCGATCCAGAACTGAGTGCCCTCGTATCCTCCGCCCTGCCATAGACCAGTATCCCCCCAACCTTTAATTTTTATTGAATCACCAGTTACCCAAAGATTATATCCGTTATACCCCCAGGGGCTGTCAATCTGTGTATGAGGTGATGTAATCTCTTTTACTGTCTTTTCAAAAAGAAACTGCTTCCCATTAAGCTTACCACGATTTAAAAGCATTCTTAAAAAATCTGCATATCCGTCAGCCGTGGCAATCATCCCTTCTCCACCAAGAAAAAGATGATTATTTGGATCATTTGATGGGACATCAGGACCAAAAATATCTAGCTCTCCATCTTTTGCCAGCCTTAGAACTGTATCTTTACCAGTAAACCTTGGTAACAAACTTTCCTGACCGCTAAGGTTATACTTTAATCCCTCAATTCCAAGAAAATGAGTTAACCGTTCTTTTACAAGGCTATCAAGACTTTTTCCAGTTGCGCGCTCGGCTACAAGTCCAAGCACGGTCGTGTTTATGCCATAAAAATCTTTTTCTCCAGGATGCTGGATAAGCGGCAGGGAAGCAATTTTATCAATAAGTTCATTTCCATTAGAAGCATCAGGAAGGTTCTCCAATGCCAACATCTTATTTAAACATTCGTTTTTTGTAGTAGCATAATAAAAACCTGAAAAATGGTTAATTAAATGACGAACTGTCATAATTGAATCAGTAGGTAACAATTCAAAAGGACAAACCAATGAAAGATCATTCACCATTGCAAGAGAGACACCATTGCTGTCAACGGCTACTGTTAAATTTTTGAACTCCGGTATATATTTACTTACGGGTTCATTTAGCGAAATGATACCATCTTCAACCAAATCCATTGCTACTGAAATTGTCACAATTTTGCTCATAGACCATATTCGAATCCATGTTTCAGCATCAATCATTGTGTTGGGCAGTAGATCATTATTTACGGAACTATGTTCATAAATGACACTTCCATCCAATTTTTCCAATCTTGCATACAAAAATGGATAAGATCCATTTTGAACATTTTTGTCTAAGATTGAGTCAAGTGCAAATTCATTATTAATAATTGATTTATTTTCATCAAGTTTAATTTTTTTTATTTGTTTTGTAGAAGCACAAGAAAGATACAGTGCAATTAGATGTATGTAAGAAAAATGAAATACAAAATTCACTATTCTCTTTCTCATGCAATACATACTACAGTGCAAGGCATATTCCTATCTGCTGGGTGCTGCCCAGGTAACGCATTGTTTCAAATGAATAATTAAGAAATATTTTATTATTCATAATGCCAGGTATGTTCAGCCCAAATCCAAAGGAGTATTCTTTTTCCTTTTCAGAAAGAAAAATAGAGTTGGCCCCTGCCCTGAAAAATAATAGATTATTTAGCATTATCATTTCCATACCAGAATTAATATAGTTTGCGTTATCATTTGGACTGACAGCATCTACCGACCAAAGTACCTTTGCTAATTTACCGAAACTTATTTCATTGGATATTCCAAATCTAAGTGAAAGCGGCAAATCAAACCTATCCGTGGATAAAATTCCAGTAACGCTTTCATTATTTCCTTCAATAATTTCATTAACATCAGCAGCAATTAGCAGATCATCCCCGCTCATTTTTAATTTAGGTCCAAAATTACTTATGGTTGTCCCCAGCCTAAACCCAAACGGCGTTTCAAAAAGTGTACCTATATCAATAGCAACTCCTTTTGCATTACTGCTCGCTATAGTTTGCTGAATATACTTACTGTTTATTCCAATTGAGAAACGGTCTGTCAAATTCATAGAATAAGTAATACCCGCAGCGTAGTCGGATGCCTTAAAAGTCTCCCCCGTATTCTCATTTCCATATCTTGTCACTTCCATTTCCCCCATTGTGACAGATGTAATATTTATTCCAACTGCATGACCAGGACGGATCGGTATTGAAAAACCAAAATAATCAAAAGATATATCAGCAATCCAATCAGCATGATTAAAATATAGCTCTCCTGTATTAAAATAACTTAAACCAGCGGGATTCCAGTACATTGCGGTAGCGTCGTCCGCAATTGATGTAAATGCACCGCCCATCGCAACGGCCTTTGATCCTACGCCGATCGATAAAAACTTAGCAGCAGTCGTGCCAGTTTTATCAACAGCATACATACATGATAAACCCGTATAAACTATAAGCATTGATTTTATTAGTATTTTTTTCATTTGACTATCGCAACCTTTCCTATTTTTTCTCCAATATTCTCTGCTTCTATGTGATAAACAT
>CEUY01026247.1_pt1 | contig 12875 bp, 8 predicted proteins | sample 361481 | NCBI WGS metagenome assembly CEUY01 (sample SAMEA2622737, study PRJEB7988) | marine metagenome | isolation source: saline water (ENVO:00002010), including
AAACTAGTGTTCCAGCCTCAGCCAAGTATCCTCACCCCCTTTCCATTCGGGTTCTCTTTCATCAATTCTCGGATGGTCATGATTCGACCTCCGGCTGCTTCTATCTTTGAGCGGGCTCCAGCGCTGACACTGTATGCGGCGACGCTAGGCTTACCCGATATCTCGCCGCTGCCCAGAAGCTTGCCTGGGACAAGGATAGTGTCCTCATCGGCGGCGTGCCTCGACAGACGGCTCAGGTTCGGTTCTGCCCAATTGCTGCGGCTTCTCTCAAGCCTGGCAGCGACGTCTCGCCACAGTGCCGAACCGGACGACCTGCTCTGATCCTTCAAGTCGCCAATTAGGCTGACTAGGGATTGGTTGGTCTTTCTCGTGTTCTTACTCATATGACTCCCTCGACGTTCTCGGGTACCGCGGCCACCTAAGTCCGTGTTATGAATGCTGCGGGACGCCCCATAGGGGCGAGAGCCTACGCTGTCGCCCTATTAGGCCCGGATTAGGCCCGGATAGGCCCGAATCAGATTCGGAACCCATCGTTTTGGTTTTCCTCGTCAGTACCAGCTAGTCTGGTCTCTCCATCGGAGTCGACGAACTGGCCGGCCTTGGTAACCGAGCCGTATAGGCCCGACTCGACAGCAGCTCTGCTCAACATTGAGTCGCCAAGAGAGGCGGTCAGATGGTTGACAATCGACTGTAGGGTGGCGATTGCTCTGTCACGCTGATCTGCACCGATTTCATGATCCGAGTAACGAGCCTCTTCGAAGATTGAGAAGAACTCGTTCAAATCTTCAGGTGGAGCGATTCCTCCCAGCATGGAATTGATAGCGTCCTCAAACTCTCTGGTGGTCTCGTAGACCTTCTTCATCGCACCTCTACTCCTGAAGAAGCGGACTATATCCTTGTAGCAGTTAAAGATAGTCTGGATGTAGTCATTGGAGGCCTTCAGAGACATTAGCGAGTCGGTCAGTATTCCACGAATCACCTCAATGCGTCGGCGCTCGGCGTAGTTTCGGTACATGATTGCGCCAATCAGCAGAGCGAATGAAATTGCGATTAGTAACACTACAGTCACTCTGGCGGTGAAGAAGCTGGTCTGCTCACTCACCGGTTCTTCACCGAGGAAAATAATCGGGGTGCTGTTCAGGAACTCTTCAACGAAGAATTGTGTATCTAGGAAGTGTACTAGGACTCTCCATCTACCGTCAACGGCACAAGGTGCTGAAGCAGTCTGATCGCATTCTAGTTCACCGGGAATATTCTCTCCGGCGTAGATGAAAGAGAAGTTCGCAGTGCCTTGCTCATTTGTCGGTTTATACTCTGGCGGGAAGCCGGTAATCCACCCTGAACCGTTCCAATATTGGAAGGTGAAGACGACTGTTTGCCCCTCGACAGATAGATCCAATCGGTCACGCAGAATTGTCACTGCTCCAGTAATCTCATCCCCTGGCTGGTATCCCGCAGAGTTAGACCAGTGATCCTTGAGTAATATATCCACTCTACTGCGTACCAGTACCTCGATATCCATGTAAGATCCGTTAACGACAGGGGTTGTTTCGGCCCGGCATCCTCCGGGTAACTCCTTATTCGGTTCATACGCTACTCTGACGGTTCGGAAGCCTTCCAATTGATCGCCGTTAGGCTCAACGCCTCTGCGGCTCGGATTGTCCTCAGGATCTCCAGAGAACCAATCTACTTCTCCCGAGCCATCTGCCGTTATTGCAGTAGCAATTGGCCGGGTGTTGGTCTCAGGATCGAGGTAGATGTTGAGACATTTGCCTCCTATCGGATTGCCATTGGTCTGAGTCAGCATAGCCTCAAGGTGGAATGACTCCTTGAGATATAGTACTGGGAAAACCGATCCGTTGGCGAACGAATAGGAGTCCACGTCCGTTCTGAATGGGCCGACTTCCTGAATCAGCATTGTTGAATTAGAGAAGACTGGGAAAATCTTGGTCATGTTTGATGGTTTGTATCTCCAGTTATCCATGCTCTCATATGGGTCATAGGAAACGGTGACCATGGCCTGTCCGGCCTCAACTCCAGTCAGTGGGCAGACTATCTCAAAGAATCCGTTCTCATCTGTTGCCCCCGGTATGCAAACCTGGCTTCCAGTTTCCATGTTGAGCATCTGGTATTCGACACGAATAGGTCTGAATGATAGATTGCCTCCCAACTCATCAAGCAGTTGGCCGGTTATGACCATTGGTTTGTCGATTGGTTGTCCCGTATTCTTATCGATTTCAGACGTGTAGACGATTTGATCATCAACGGCGAGGCTGGTTCGCCCGATTAGATAGAATCCGTCCGTGTTGAACTGTAGCACCTTTCGATAGTGCTCGCTATTCAGAATCTGTGCACATGGATCCCAAGCACCAGAAGTACCCAACATTTCCGCATCTAAGAGTTCACAGCCCTCGTTGGGGAGATTCTCGCCGAATCTCAGAATTACATTGACTGGTCCAAAGCCGTCTGGTAAGAATGAGTTTGGATCGTCCCGCAGCAATTGGGGATCTAGCGATATGTCGTGGTAAATCGAACCAGCACTGGGGCACTTGGCCTCAACGATTTGTCTGTGAGTTCGGTCCTCGAAGTCGGTTCCTTCGAAGATAATCAGCACCTCTCCTCCATTTTCACCGCATCCATCGAGAGCTTGTCCTGGATCGAACATAGTAGGGTCCGGAGTTCGATTATCATCTGTGACTTGGGCTGAAATCTCCCATATATCGCCACTACTCAGAGCCCCAGAGGTCGCGCTCTGCAGCGTAATGAGTGTTTTAGAGACAACCCAGAGACTAATTTCAGATGAGCTTGCTTGCCGGATTGGATCTCCTGGATACGCGTAACTCAGGGTGAAGTTTCCGAGTTCATGTAATTCGTCAATGGTCAAGTTGACAGTGAATACACCATTTTGATCTGTCAAAACAACGTCATTAGATCCATCAGCAGACCACGTGAAGTTGACCGGTGCATCTCGAACTGGTTGGTATGCATTATCAATCAGTCTGGCCTCAATAGTAGCGTTCTGGCCTCGATATAGTCTAGGGACATTATTCAACTGGAAGTCAGTTGTTCCAATTACAGAGACGTTGACGTAAGCGCCGGTTGGAGCAAGAACCGAGGTCTGATTGCCCGTGAAGTAGTAGTTCGAATTGGTGAAGTCAGCCCTGATGCCGAAAACGCCTGCAGAGTACTGAGAATACCAGGTCCAGTTGTAATCGAAGGTTGCCATGCCGTTTACCATCTGAGGTACACGCGCGAAACCGGTCTCCTGTGAGCCTGCAAATACTCCATTGCGATCTATGTCTATCTGCAGGGCCATCGGATCGAATGGCCATGGAGTCATGGTGCGGTTCCATACTGTACCAATAACTCGTAATGTCTCTCCAGTGAACATCTCAGGAACTATCTCACAACGAACGGGGCTATCTGGATCTAGTGGGTCTACGGGGCCACAGGGAGGCACGTCAAAGTCACCGCCGTTCTGCATAGCAATGGACCAATGTGTTCCATTCGAAGACAGGAATGGACGGAGGGTTGCCGCCTGCCCAGTTAATCCTCCCGGGGTGCCATCCCAGAGAATTGGGTATGGCTTACCTAAACTTGCATCTGAGTAATCAATTCCCGCGTTAGCCAGGGAGGGGGCGTGGAATAGTGCTCTCCATGCCCCGAATGATGAGCCAGTGAACTGGGTTGAATCCCAAAAGTAGACCGGGCGTATAGATGGCGAGATAATATCGGCCTCAACATACATTCTGTGCATAGATCTGATTGCAAAACTGTCTGTATTGGCGCCTTCCAGATATGGCCAAGGCCACTCTGCTCCTAAGTCGGGCCTTGAGTATCCAACGAATGAATAGTCTCCAATCGGCAGGCTGGTATTTGTGTAATTGTAACGACCAACCACATTGTGAGATTTGGTGAAGTTGTTCCAGACTATCTCCTCATAGCCACCAGGAACCTTCCCCTGTCCATTGTCCATAGTGGAATTCCATTGGACCTGTTTCCAGACCCCCTGGACCCCGGTTGATTGCACGAAAGTCAGGGAAATCCAACCACCGCTGTCTGCCCTGTATCCATAGCTGTAGCCATCGAACACAGTAGGGTGTGTGGTGTTGCCAAAGATACCTCCACTTATTGTGAAAGAGACGGGCGCATGAGATAATCGATTACCGAAGATACCTCGCTCCCAATCTGCTGCGTAGTGAACCTTGAAGTCGACGAATAGTGGTTGCTCGTCACTTCTGAAGTAAGTCCAAGCAACATAGTCAATCGTAGTATTAGCTCGTACCTCTACAGGAACAGGTTCCGTAGTGGAACCGTCGTGAACGAACATTTCCGTGACTTCCGCATAGACAACGTAGGTGGAATTGTCACCAACATGAATGTCTTCTGGGAAGAGGAATTGGCCGACAACAAATTCCCCATTATCGTCGGTTAGTACATTTATCGTTTCAATGGCCGAAGTGCCATTTCTAGTCCATTCAATATGGACTTGTACAGGCAAGTCAGGAGCCGGCATGAACATTCCTTGAACTGGATCTAACCAATTCACGGTACCATTGAAAATTGCTGGGAACTTACTGTCCAACCAAAGTATCGGTGGAACTGTCATGGATACCCTAGTGGGTATCTTGTCGTCTTCATCTGGAATACAGTCGTTATCATGGTCCCAATCACTAGATTCTGCCCCATTAGTACAGTTGTCAGAAGTCCAGCCTTCTTCCAAATGATCCCAATCCAAATCTGTTCGGTTATCTGTATCATCATCTTGATCGATAGCATCGGGGCCTGTATTAGGATCTGAAGGATTCGCAATACCGGTGCCATTTCCAAAGTCATCGTGATCCCATGGATTTGTGCTCTCAGAGCCGAATCTGGTCGGCCAGAGCATGACTTCGTCCTCGTCCAACATTCCGTCTGCATCATCATCTAGATCGACGTCGTCTCTGAGACCGTCGTTATCGTGGTCCCATGGAGAAATCCACGGAGTCGATGTGGCCAACTCAATTGTGTTGACGATACCGTCTGCGTCCCAGTCGTTATCTGCCCAATCTAGTATTCCGTCGTTATCGTGGTCCCAAGGCGATTGTTCTTCTCCGACGAAGCATAGAAGCTCTTGCTGGGCGTCGGTTACTCCGTTGTTATCGTCGTCTGGATCCTCTGCATCGGGGACCCCGTCGTTGTCATTGTCCACGTCATAGTACTTCGGATGCAATAGGCCCTGACCAAGGGCTCCTTTGTCCCAGACAGCTTGGAACCAACCATCCTCGTCTGGGTCTGTATCGGTGCCGTCGTCGTCGTTGTCCTCGCAGTTGCTACCGGTGAAGAATGACCCTGGTGGTTCGGTGTTTGAGTCATCATCCCAGTCGTCGTTAGTATCGACTTCGAAATAGTCCCAAATTCCATCATTATCATCGTCGACATCCCAGTGATCGTAGACGCCATCGAAGTCATCGTCAAGATCGGCTGTATCATTGAACATACACTGCGGATTCAAATTGCCGGCGACGGGCGCACCGCAGTCATCATCTGGATCCACATCATTGTTGAGTAAATCTGCAACCTCGTCTGGGAACATGTTTGCATTACCATCTGAGTTCCATTGGAATAGGCCGTTGTTGACCCCAACGAAAGCGATCCAGAGATCTCTATTATCCATAATCTGGTCATAGTTTACAGCAGCACTGGGGCCTACGTCTTGGTTACCGAAAAAGTCGAACCAGAAGCAGTTCTTGTTACAAGTCCATTGGCCCTGAGAATTACTTCCATTGTATGGTCCTTGATCGAACTCAGGGTCGGGCCTAGTGCTGTATGGCGAAGTGTAAATCGTCTGCTGTGTCTGTGTTGCCTCTTGGAGTGGGTAGCCATACAGCCATGCATAAGCCAGGCCGCATGCATGATCAGCCAGCTGTTGGGCTAATACTGCCCAAATCAAGGTTGGACCACAGGTACCATCATCGAAGGTTCCTCCCATCTTGAGGTCATCAACATCGAGAATTCCGTCATTACCTTCGTCCTGATCCCACCAGTCTGGTAATCCATCACCGTCCTGGTCAATATCTATACCGTTGATTAGAGAGTCTCCGTCTATGTCGATGTCGAAGTAGTTGTCACCATTGTATGGACTCCACTTGTTGATTACATACCAATACATCTCAGGGACCTTTCCACTGGTCAATCCAGTAGCGTCGTTGACATAGCCGTTGTAATCTAGGACGAAGCCGTTCTCAACGGTGAATGGATTGAACATCCATGTTTGATTCCAGTAGAAATTGTGGGCTACATCGTTAGAATAGATGGGGCCGTCATCAGAACCATCAATTGGGTCTCCATCACCATGAGAATAAGACCAGCCAGTGAATGGGTCTGTCGTATCTGAGTCTACTATTCCGCAGTTGCCATCGTCTGGATCATAATAGTCAGAAATACCGTCATTATCGTCATCCCAATCATTGTCATTGGACAAACCATCGCCATCAATATCTGTGTCGAGACTGTTTGGTCCGTCGTCCCTGAATAGTGACCCATTCAGCATGTGTAGGTCATTGTCGTCATCGAGATCACAGTTCTCATCGATATCCAACCAGTCAAGGATTCCGTCGTTGTCGTCATCAACGTCTTCCCAGTTGTTTATCCCGTCACCGTCCCAGTCATTATTGCCAGTATACGACTTACGCATCAAGACACAGTTGTCATCGGAATTCACTGGATTGGGGTTAGATAGGCTTGGGCAGTTCCAACTTTGAACCTGGTCAGTGGTCGAATTCATGTAAGGATCTTCTTCATTCTCGAGGCCATCATTATCCAAATCAAATGGTAAGTCGTTAGGATTTGCAAACGGGTCCGCTAAGGGGTTGTCAGGGGTTGCGCTACCACCCATATCGGGATCGAGCCAGTCCCAAACCAAATCGTAGTCTTGATCGATTGGTCGGTATCTATCGTCGTCCAAATCGCGATCGTAGTCGATTTCGCAATCAATACCTGGGACCTCTATGGAGGCTGCTTCTATGGGGTAATCTCCTTCTCCGTCCCCATTGGAATCTATCTGAAGACAGGTATCTGGGATGCCATCGTTGTCGTCATCAACATCGTACATATCCAACAGGCCATCGTTGTCGTCGTCGGTGTCCACAGAATCTGCGCTACCGTCGTTATCGTTGTCTGGGTCGAGGAAATTGGGAATTCCGTCTCCGTCGAGATCGCCATCGTATACAGCGGTGAATGATTGGTTCCTAGGGTGGATTGCTGCCTCTCTCTCAACGAAGTCGACTCCTCCGACGAAACTGGAATAATTGCCAGCAATCGGGCCCACCGAAGCAACCTCAATTACGCCTGTATAGGAGGAATTGACTAGGCATTCATATGCATAAGAGCCGGATGATGTGAAGGTGAAACTGAAAGTATCTCCAGGAAGAAGATTCTGATTGAATTGGCTGTTTGTGTGGGTTACTGTGTGATCGGAGGTGTCTGTATTTGTCCAGATCACCGTGTCTCCTGGATTAATGTTGAGAGTGTCAGGATTGTATCCGGTCCCATCTATCTCGACATTGAACGTCTTTGGGCCGGCCAACCATAGGCCAGATTCAACCCACAGGGGTGCAATAGTTCTGATGTCTCCAGAGAGTGAGCTATCCCAAGGGTGCTCATCTAGGATATCTTCGACACCGTCATTGTCGTCATCCAAATCAAAGTAGTCCTGTAATCCGTCTCCATCGAAATCACAAGGCCACTTGAATTGATCAATGCGTGCGTCGTTGTCGTCATCCTCGTCATATGAACCTGGTCCGTTTCCATCTGTATCATCGTCTGTGATGCCATCATTGTCGTGATCCATTGGATTCTGATCTACTCGATATCCAGTTCCGACGGGGGTTCCTGTCCATGGGTGAACAGTAGTGGGGATAACGTATCTGTCGGCGGTGACATTCTTGGGGTCTGCTCCTTGAGAGTAATCAATTGGGCCCTCTAGGATTCCGTCGTTGTCGTCATCCCAATCAAACTCATCGAGGATGCCGTCGTTGTCGTGGTCGAATGGATCTGTGCCGTAGCATCCATCAAATCTCTCAATCAAATCGACAATGCCGTCGTTGTCGTCGTCCAAGTCATTTAGATCATTAATTCCATCATTGTCGTGATCCTCTGTATTTGTCTCCTCGAGGAAAAAGCCGTATGAGGGGTCTAGGATGAGTGCTGCGGGATCAGAAACCCATCCATACATCGATGCGGGGTCATGGAACATCGGGTCAGTAAAGGGGGATTGAGCGTAATTGAAACCGGCAGCAGGTTGAGTTTCTCCTTCTCCCGCCACAGGTCCTGAGGCTTGATTCATCTGTTGATATGCGGTCCTTTGTGCGACCGGTCCCCAAACCGATTCCTCGGGGTCTTCCTTCTCAAAATTCTGAAAATTGTACATTTGCGAACTCAGTAGCATCAGCACTACCATCGCAATTGCAGAATTTCTGCTCGTTCTCTTTTCTATTCTTGTCATTTCTTCTTCCATCTGAAGACCCCCGAAGTACTTTCTGAGATTCGTGCTGCTTATCAACAGAACCCCTCACACGCGCGCGAGCGTATCAAGGGAGCCTTCCGGTATCATGTGCGCATAGTCGTCGGATAGGGTTCAGCCTTTGTGATACGGTTTGCCTTCGTTCATTGAAGCGGCTCTGTAAAGTTGCTCAAGAAGGACTACTGCAGCGAGTTCATGCTGCATTGTCATCTTGCTCAGTGATAGTTTGTTGTACCCACTTGCAGCCTTTCCGAAACCATCTGAAGGTCCGACCACTAGATGGGTATCAAAGCGGGACATTCGCCACGCTGCAAATGATTCACTGAATGTGATGCTGTCCATCTCTTTTCCTATTTCCATCAGCAGAGTGAGTTTCGCATCGCCAGCCTGTCGTGAAACCTGTTTGAGATACTCCTCTGCCGAGGTCTTGTCACTGTGTTCAACCAAGGTGACGCCTGAGGAAGTGAGTCTGTTTGAATAATCAGTTATCGAGGACTTGAACGCGGCGTTCTTGGAGGAGCCGTGTAGATGTACCACCACCCTGCCCATGGATGGTCCGAGGTGATTCATAACTTAGCGATTCGCAAAGCATCAATAGAGGAGACTTGGGGGTGGGGGATAACATGGGATGGTGGCCGTTCTCACGTAAGCCGAGGGTCCTCGATGAGGATCCCCATCTTCGAGGCACCAGAATGTGGATTCAAGATCTCAGGGAAGTCTGTGAGCGTCATTATGATGACCACACCGGAGGCCATCAGGCAGTATTTGACATTAGACAAGAATGGTTGGCTGCTCATGATAGAGGGGAAGTTGATGAAGCACTTTTCGAGGGACTTGAAAGAAGATCTGAGCGTTTACTAGAGTCAGAGGGCGAGCAGTGGCTGGCCTGGCTTGATGACGAGAGTTTCTGGAACCCTGGTTGGAGAGAACATTCGGAGGAGGAGTGAATGCTGTTCTGGGTCGCTCTGTTCTCTGTTTTGGGGCTGGCCGTTCACTACTATTCGCGACATCAGCCATTCCCGGAAATCAGCGAGAGGTTTGCGTGGTTATTGCTAATGTTAGCCGCTCTATTTTGGCTTTCCAGTACCGCCCCTCGAGGCATAGGAGAATGGATTCCCCCTGTGCTGGCCACAACCGTTGGAGGAATGGGTGTCATCTTTGGCGTAATCCAAATGTCCCTCACAGACAGGGACGTGATTGTGGCTCCGTTCAGTGGCCTGCTTCTTTGTGTGGGTGCAATTGACCTGATGGTTGGAAGATGGGATGGGATGAGTCAACCCGAGCAGATTGCTTCGTTCATCGTGGCCTCAATTCTAGTGTCTTTGGAAATCTACCTAGTTTTCCGAGGTTTGGTGGTTGGAATCAAGGGTGTTTCCTGGTCGAAATCTGGACTCAGACAGATTCGGCGTGGACTGATACACGGCCCTAGAGGAGCAGTTTCCCACTTTGAGCGGTCGTGGGATATGGAAGACCCTTGGATCAACGCAATGAGCCATGCTGCTCTGGTTTTGATTCATCGACATACGGGCGATTCCGAAGCCGAGAGAGAGCATTTAGTAGAACTGGAGAGAGAAGGTGGATGGGATTCTATTGATAGTTCTTGGACAGAGGCAATCGAGGAAGCATTACGAAATACCGATTCGTCGGTATCGCGGCACGATTGATAGGAAATGACTCGGTCGCGGGGGCATGGTCCGCATAAACAGAGTCCACACCGGAGTAGGAGATGGTGGCGAGACTCACATGCTAGACGGCAGTAAGGTCGGCAAGCAGCACCCCCGTGTCCGGCTCTACGGAACTATTGACGAGGTGAACTCGCAAATCGGTATGGTCCGAATGGAGCTGAATAGATTTCCAATCCCTGAGTCTAGAGAGAAGCAACCACGCTGGGTCTATGCTCATTCACTGGCCGACGATGCGCTCGGGCGCGTTCAAGAGGAATTGTTCGATGTCGGAGCTGAATGTTCATGTCCTCCAGACGGACTGCCTGAGCAAATGTCTCTGATTGGTACCGCTGAATGTGAACGTCTGGTTCGTGAAATGGACTCATGGATAGAGGATACTGAGCCATTGGAGTCGTTCATCATGCCGACCGGTTCTCCCCCTGTTGCTACTCTGCACGTCGCTAGAACTGTTGCGCGTAGAGCCGAAAGACATGCCTGTTCACTGAGAGAAGAGGAAGGAGAGGGTTCGGTTCGCGATGAGGTCATTGTTTACCTCAACCGACTCTCGGACTGGTTATTCGTGCTGTCTAGGTGGATAGCCTTGGTGACTGGTGAGAAGGAGGTTTTGTGGACTCCTCTAGGAAAGCGTGAGTAGTAATCCAGTTCAGACTGTCTTGCCCATCTGCTTCATGTGTCTTCGAGCCGAGCGTAGCAACTCTTTCTCCTGATCGAAGGTTAATTGTGCCTCGGCGTCATCAAAATCAAGCCACATGTAATTCGTGTGCTCTTCCGAAAGGGTGACACTCAGTTCTTCGGTCTCGGCGATGTACCAGAATACTTGCTTCGGCACGCTCTTACCTCTTCGCATGAATGTATAGTGCGTGCGTATACTCCATTCGTCATCTATGATCACGTCGGCTATACCTGTCTCTTCTGTCAACTCTCTAGAGGCGGTGATGTGATGATTGTCGTCCCCATCCTCGACGTGCCCCTTTGGAAAACTCCAGTGTCCTTGTGGGTATTGGAGGAGTAGTACACTGTCGTAATTGACTAGAACGAAGCCGCAGGAGGTTTCCATGGGGTCTCGCACGGGGGTCATCCATATCTCAATTGCCTATGCTAACCTCAGTATTGCGTGCCAGAATACTAACTAAGCGGTAGAAAGCACAATGTGGGGCTGGCGGGGGGTGGTGATGGATGGTTAGTGAGGCGCTGTCGCTGGATATCAGGAGAATCGTCACCGACAGTGACCTTGATGGTGTTGTGACCGGAGCCATCCTGAGAAGGTGGTGGCCCGATGCTGAGGTCGTGTTTGGGCATCCTGGGGAATTGAGAGCGGGGCTGCTGGATTACTGCATTGACCGGTATACTGCGGTATGTGACTTGCCCAGACACCCTGAGTGTGGATTGAGTATAGATCATCATCAGTCCAATGCTCCAGTCGGAGATGAGGACGGCGTGATCTCAATCTGGAGACAAGCACCCTCCGCGGCTAGAATCGCCTACGACTTGTTGGTCAATGAATTGGATCTCAGCGATATGTCAGACTTCCTTAATTGGGTAGACAAGTTGGATGGAGGAGGGGTTACTCGGGAGGAGTTTCTCTCGGAGCATCCTGTAATCTGGCTTGGTAGATTAATCGATGTCGAGTCCGGTCTGGCCATGCATATCCTCGAGTCGTTGCAGAAAGGGTTGGGCGTCGAGGATATTCTCTCGCAAGATTGGGTGGCATCGGCCTTGAAAGAAAAGAAGAGTCGCCAGGCCGAGTTGAATCAAACAATCTCGCAGAACATCGAGGTCTTAGACCGGTTAGCAATAGTTAGAATGGAAGACACTGGAATGCGCTCAAACGGGTATCGAATTACTGCCATCGCGGGAGATGCTTGCGATGCCTGTGTGGTAGTCCACGGAGATGTCGGTGCGTCCTTCGGAGAGAAGGATGTTTACCCGGTTTCAGCGTCCTTCTATACCAACTCATTCCTGCACACTGAAGGAGGACTCTATGACCTGACTAAATTGGCGACAAGATTCGACCCTGATGGAGGTGGACATGCTAATGCTTGCGGGTGTCGAATCCAGCCCCTCGATGGTGAAGAGAGAGTGGAAAGGGAAGTTGACATTGATGACATAAGTCGAAATCTCAAGGCCTGGCTTGCAATGTGGGCTGAGCGCTAGTCAGAGAATCCTGAGCAGATACAGGAACCCCAAGAAAGCGTGGATGACGACGAGCAGGAGCATCACATCACTGATTTTCCCGTGCATCTGCTTGCTTCTAGCAAAGGACTTGCCTGAGTCTTTCAGAGTGCGGGTTGCTCTGCCATGTTTCCTGAGTGTCAGCATCAGAAATAGCCCCATGAATCCAACCCAGCCGTGGAAGTGATCTGGGACGATATACTCACTCCATTCGACGCCATCTATGCTCGCTCTTGCGATCTGGGCTACAAAGGCCAAACCGATTACTGCAATAGTTGCACGCACCATCCACTCACCGGTGGCCTCGTGGTCCACCAGTGCCTGCTTCCTTTCATCTCCTTTCAGTAGAGTATTTTGTTCTCTCCATCTGCGTTGTCGAACAAACATCCAAACCAACGCCATGGCCGCGATAGGATGCAATAGCAGGACTGTGGTTCGCAGTGGGTCCACGTTCTCTGCTAGGGCCAGGGAGTCTTGAGTTCTCTCTCTGACGCCTTGCATAGCAAGGCGATGTG
>CEUY01205745.1_pt1 | contig 12861 bp, 7 predicted proteins | sample 361481 | NCBI WGS metagenome assembly CEUY01 (sample SAMEA2622737, study PRJEB7988) | marine metagenome | isolation source: saline water (ENVO:00002010), including
CAAAACTTACCCAGACATTTATATCGTTACGCGTTTCTCGATTGCCTGGAGAGCTGAATAAAAGAATGTCTTTTTCATTATAAGGTAATCTTAAGAGCCCAGCCTTACACCCATACACGTCTGGCGGCCCATCAAACAATTCATCGTCTTCATGCTCACCGTACCAGGTTTCACCGGCATCATCACTGAAGGCAATGCGCCTATTACCAGGTCTCATATGAGTTCTTGAATTGTGATAGATTCTACCACTGGTTAATTCAACTAGCCCTGATTCTCCGGTACCTGCTATGGGAAATGGGGCCGAAGAATTCCAAGTCTTTCCTCGGTCATCACTGTAAAGCGCCATCGCGTAAAGATCGTTAAAACGTTTCCTCCCCTTGCCTTTGTTTAGGTACTCCGGAAAAACACGTGCCGGCATTAACAGGCGGCCCTTTTTGGGGCCATTCTGGATGGTAACCCCTGGATCACAGGCACCGTTTGTTGCGGGCATCCATCGATCCTTTCCAGGTCTAATGATAGTATCCTCAATCTTCCAGGTTTTTCCATGATCCTTACTTCTGTAAAGTTTCTGAGCTGTTTTTAAGGTGGTGAGAAATACCATGATATCGCCTGTAATCTCATCAACCATGACATTTCCAAGTCCTGCCCAGTTGTTGTTAGGATACCTTCCATCATCACTCATGTCCCCATCCACTTTGACCATGTCTCCCACTTTTTTTTCTTCAGTCCAGGTCTTACCACCGTCTGCACTTCGCTTCACGCTGATGTATTTTTCCTCATCACTTTTGGAACTTTTATTTTTAAAAATAAGCACAGAGCCGTCCATGGCCACGGCAACCTGACCGGTCAAAACCTCTTCATCCCATACCTGAAAAAAAGGTTCATCATCAATTCTTAATGATGACTCCAGGTTTCCAGAAAAACTTTGTGCATTTTTTAAGTAAGTTCCCTCCGCTTTTTTGGGAGAATATTCAGATGCCTTTTGATGGGAATGCACCATCAAACCATAATTAAATGATAACTTTTCGCCCTTTTTAAGAATTCTATCAGGAGCCTTATTGAGGGGGCCAAAAGGATTAGCCGCGATGAGACCGTAATCTCTAGCATGCCAGTGAAATGCCCCAAGATCACTGTGACTAGCAAATAAAGTGGCACCAACCCAACGCCCATTTTTCTGACCTGAATTATCCACCCATCTCGCTACTTTCCCCCAAATGGCCTTTCCTCCTTCTCGGCCCTTATTATCGATCATTTTTCCACCCTTCTGCACTCGTAAATCACTAGCTACTCGGACTGCTATTCCACCCTCTTCCTTAGAACCAATTATGATCTTATCAGCCTCTGGCTCTATTATAGCATTAATCGAGATCAGTAGCCCTTGGTTAGTAATATGGAATCCATAATTCATCGTTTCTTTGAGCAGGGGAGTCTTACCATCACGATCCAAATACACACTCTCAGCAGAGAAGGTAGCTGGATTTCCATCCTTAGGAAGGGCAGTGAAAAGTCGATGTTTAGCCATTCCTTTCATGTGCCAGAAATCAATACCATTAAGCTGTGAAAATGTATGAAAGAGTCCCTGATGGTGAGGATGATCATCTTGATCCTTATCGGTTATCGGATAATTTCGGGTCACCTTTATCCCATCTAAGGTATGAATATTACAAAGAAATGGCCGCCCCTGGGGAGTCTGAGTGTGCAAAAATTCAGCGATGACTTTTTCTCCATAACATATATCGAGCCCTGCCGTTGATTTCTTAAAATGAATTTTTCCATGAGTCTCCTCCGCATGGAGAGCTGCCCCATTGATAAATGGAATGATTATAAAGAGACCAAGTGAAAAAGCACAAAACCAGAAATTATTGGTAAATTTTGGGAGATTCATTTTTTTAAAGTTAATAATTTCATTATAGACACCTAGATCAACTTCAATTCTATCCCTTGCAGTAGCAATGTTACTAGCATTCTAGATATTATTATGATCTTTCGTAACTCTTATGACGGCCCCATTTAAACACGTCAAAGAAATTAAAAAAACAATAACCAGATCAAAACGCGTTGTTTAAGGCTAACTCATAAACGCCCTAGTAAATAAAGAGTCAAAAATCCACACCATGGTGGGCAGGAGAGGATTCGAACCTCTGAAGGCATAGCCAGCAGATTTACAGTCTGCCCCGTTTGACCGCTTCGGTACCTACCCATTAATTGGTGGGGCTGAGATAAAAGCTGAAAAGAGCCGTATTTGCAAGAAGTTTTAATCTTTCTGGTCCTTCTTCTCCTCAGCTTTTCCGGGATTTAATACTTTTCGCTGAACCAATTGGTACCTTCCTCCCCTCCCAACAGACTCATAATCCTTATCAGTATCCTTCGCTACTTTTCCCTTATCATAAAAATGGACCTGCCCTTTGCCCTGCACCAAACCGACCGGACCTTTGACAATTAGAGCCGTTCCCTCATCTATACCAATGCCAAGTATCTGCGGAAAACGGTCCACGACCGAAGCCAAGTCCTTGAAACGGTTCCTTTCAGCAAAGTGCTGGTCAATAGCGACTCCTTTCAAAAATCCAAGACCCTTCTCATAGCCCTCGGCCATCATGTCTTGGTTACCTAGGGGATTGCCCCGCACAAGATACTCTGCCTGGATCGATGCTCCGGCAGAACTACCCATAATAACTCCATCCTTTTTAAGAACCTCATGCATTAGCCCTAGGGCCTTTGTATCATGGTAAGCATCAACAAAACGCCACTGACGTCCACCACCGAACCAGATCCCGGTAGCTCTCTTAAGGACCTTCAAATATTCATCCCCATCGACTTTGCTTAATGTCCTCTCTGATAAAACAGTCACCTCCTTTGCACCAAATCTGCGGAAAGCATTTGCAATGGAACCGCTATCTTTGACCATAGAATCAGGAACAGCAGTCGGTAAAACAACGATAGATGCTTGTTCACCTCCCGCTAATTGAATAAATCTCTTCGTCACGGCCTTTGGCATAGGGCCGCCTCCTATGATAATGAGTGTCCCTTTATCAACTCTAGGATCAGAAAGTTTTTGCGGAGGAAACTCCGCACCGTTCCGGGCAACAGCAGCAAATCTCAATGCAGTGAGATCAGCAATCCTTGAACTCTCATTTAAAAAAATCTTCTTCTCTTTACGAGTATTAGAGGCAGCCAAAGTAATATTAATTTCACCATCACCAAGTAACCGCATGGCACGACCCCTAAGGATAAGTGAAGAACCTTTTGCAAAATCATAACGGATTGTCCCTCTTTTCTGTTCTAATTTCTTTGCCGATGGATGTCTGATCTCAGCACCCGGAAAAAGATCAGATCCTGTATTTCCGAAAGCTTCTATTAATCTTCCCCCGGCACCAAGAACAGCTCGTCGATTAATTAAAGATTTAATCGCGTCAAGATACTTAGAATTGTTGAGAGATTCAGAGCCATGACCAATGAGCCACAGACCAGTAGCAGTTTTAATATTTTCCTGAACCTTGTCTGATTCTATTGTCAGCAATTTAATATCTTTGACATTTTCCTTGGAAACCTTCTCCTGAACTATGGCGGCATCATTCTTCGAAGTCTCAGAACCGTCCAAGACCAAGATCACGATCTTCGGTTCCTTGCCCGAAAAGTCACAGAACTTCTTCAATGACTCATCATTGACTCGCTCCGATGACAATATAATAGCTCCCCTGATACCCGCTGGATTGATTCTCTCAGAAGAGAGGACCGGGCATAAGAACGCAAAAAAGAGTATAAGAAATGGCGAAAAACGCTGGAATAACATGATATCCTCAGGACGAGCTTAATCCCATTCCAGAGAAAGAACTTTAATTCGATTCTTGGGATCCTCGGTTCCAGTAAATGACAACGTTCTTAGTCGCTCTCCCGGCCGCGATCACATCAAGTTTTCCATCTCCATCCAGATCACTCAATTTAAGGTCCTCACAAGCGATCCCGTTATCATCAAGTGTATGGGACTTCCAGCCATCATCGGTTTGTTCATATATTCTGATACCGACTTTACCATCCTTGTCAGGGCCTCTCCAACCCGCAACGACTTGGAGTTTGCCTGTGCCAAGGACATCAGCTAATCCGAGAGCATGTCCCTGACTCAACGAATCATCGAGGACCGTTCTGGTCGGTTCCTCATTTGATGAGGACGGCGGAGTATATACTACGAGCTCATTTCCATGAAATGGCTCAATTGCAGTAATGAGACCCTCATCAGCATTTCCGCGATAGGCTCTGACCTCACCGACACCCTTAGAGAGAGGATTCTTGACCATATGAATCGGTTTCCAAGGACTCCCACCATTGCCCTTACTAGAATAACGAATGCCTTTTATTCCTTCCTTGCCACCGAGAATAATTACCTCCTCCCCAGTCTCCTTGCTGAAAGTAATCAGATCAAAATTGTGTGTGATGTGAAAGCTGGCATCAACGAGTTCGCTACCCCAATTGCCTTCTTCGGGCTTCTCTCCAGGCACATAAGCCAATACTCGCACTGGATCGCCCTGACCTCCCTTATTGCCTCTGCCATGAAGGGGAAGAACGAGCAACCTGAACTCTTTTTCTCCGACCTTCATCCAGTGCATCCTGTGAACGGTAGGTTCATGAGCACTCATTTTAATTGATCCCCATAGGCCAGTCGGATCCTCAGGACGAATTAAATAATGGACTGACCCTGATTTGTTCGGGTCCGTCGTTTCACCGGGGTTCCAATTAGCTCCCACAGCAACCTCGACTTTACCGTCACCATCAATGTCTCTCGAAGCAATACAGACATTGTCGAGAAAACGAGTTCCAACGCGCGGGTTCAGATTCTCTGCCATAACGAAACGTTTCCAGTCGCCATTCCTGTACCAGACAATCTGCGATTTATCTGCCAGTAAAATGTCCGGCTTTTTATCACCGTCCACATCACCAATAGACAAACCATAACCGATTGAAATTTTGGCATCGATCACTTGTCTCTCAAATTTAGGTTCTGAACCAATGGCCAGTTCCAATTGAACCGTGAAAGTAATAATAGAAAACAATATCAAATAACGAAAAAACAACATAAGAGATAGACTATGAGATGTTAGGCCATGTGTTAAGCGTAAAAGTTATTATCTTTGAAAAAAGAATTCCTTATCCTGAAATGGACATTAGCCTCACACTCTGATAAGAAACCTGCGGAATGATCCGCTTTTTCCCTATCTTAATTTCTTCGGCACTGCTCTTCTGCGGTTGTCAGTTAAGGGGAATCAAAAAGCCTAATCGGGAAGCGCCTCTCATGACACCCGAATCATGGATCAGTGCCTCCAAAGCCAACGAAGGAAAGATTAAAACAGGATGGTTAAAGAGTATGGACGATCCTCAATTAATTAAAATCACTGAAGAGGCCCTCAATAACAATCATGACCTCAGAATATCCGCGCTGCTACTCCAATCAGCAAAAGAAGGAACCATCATAGGACGTGCGGCACGTTTGCCTTCCATTAACCTTGGAGGATCAAATTCTAGATCAAGAAGCAATCAAGAACCACCTAATTACTCTTCAAACTATGGCCTAACGTTAGCCGCTTCTTGGGAAATTGATCTTTGGGGAAGACTAAAGAATCTGGACCGGGCCCAATACGAAGATCTGGTAGCCGCCAGAGCCGATTATGAAGCAGCCAGACTATCACTAGCAGCGAACACCGCAAAGTCCTGGTTCAATCTTATCACTGCGCAACAGCTTCTGGAACTCGCAGAGAAAACAAAGAAAAGTTACGATGCCAATTATAGAATCACTGAACGCAATTATAAGGCCGGTGATGTGACCGCCAGTCCACTCGCGGTGCAGTTCGCCAGAAACCAAGTCGCCTCAGCTGAAAGAAACTTGATCAATCGAAGACTAGCCAGAGAGGAGGCAGCGAGAACTGTCGAACTCTTGTTAGGTAGGTACCCTAGGGGTGAACTTCAAAGCGGCAACACTCTACCCACTCTTAGAGAAAAAGTACCTGCGGGGATACCCTCAGAAATGTTATTACGCAGACCAGACCTTGTGTCCGCTTCCGCAGCCATTAGAGCATCTGCAGAACGGGCAAATGCATCTAGGAAAGATCTTTTCCCATCATTCTCTCTGACCGGAAGAGGATCCACATCAAGTTCTAAACTTGATCAATTAATTCTAGACCCTGAAGCCATAGCGTGGAGCACCGCAACTTCAGTTGCCCAGACCCTCTTTAGGTCAGGTGCCAAGAAAGCAAGCGCAAGAATCGCTCTTCAACAAAATGAACGTTCTATTAGGCGCTTCTCCAGTCAATTGCTAAGGGCATTGCGTGAGGTTGAATCGGCACTCTCAACGGAACGATCCCTCGCCGAACAAACAAAGTTCCTTACGATCGAACTGCGTCAGGCCGAACTGGCAGAGAAGCAGGCCAGTAGGGACTACTCAGAAGGATTGGTCCGGATAATTTCAGTTCTCGAAGCTCAGCGAAGGGCCGTCGCCTCGAGGAGAGCAATGATATTTCTAAAGAACCAAAGATTACAGAACAGGATAGACCTGCATCTCGCATTGGGAGGCGATTTTAAATCAGCCCCCTAAATTAATGTAATGAACGCAAATTTGGTAGCAACTCTTGCGCAATAAATTACAACTTCTTGACCCTGAGGTTGCGGACAGAAAATTTCTGACCATGGTCCTGAATAGCAATCTTACCTGAATCGGCAAGTTTCTTTCCTTTTGGCTTCTTGGCGGCAAGGTCCATGTTGTCTTGGACTTTTTTCCCGTTAATTACAACGGTCACTTTACCCTCCTTCATCGTTAATTGTATACGGTTCCACTCTCCTGCAGGCTTGGAAGCATTAGTCAAAGGACCCGCTGTCTGAATCACACCACCAAGATCATGTGGGCCTAGTTTCTTCTTACCGTAACAGTCTAGAATCTGAACCTCGAACCCATGTTTCGTTGCATCAGACTCATCATAAATTCGGAAGTAGAGACCCGAATTTCCGCCCTTGCCATGCTTATATTCAAATTCGAAAACAAAGTCCTCATAGTCTTCGGTCAGCCAAAGGTAAGAACCATAACGAGTCCAGCCCTTCTCGCCCGGACGAGGATCCAAGAAAAGCGATCCGTCCTTTTGCACGTGCCAATTCCCTTCAGTCTTCACAGACATTTTGTCACCAGTGAAAGTGACCCAAGTACCGTCCTTCTTGATCTTAGGCTCTTCTTTACCGTTAAAAATGGAAGCAAATCCGTCATCCGCAAATGAAGGAAGGGCAAAAGAAAATAGGCTAACTGAGGAAAAAATGAAAAGTTTCATGATGAAATTCCTATCACATTTCAATTGAAACGAAAACAATAAACAGGCCCCAATACCACGCTAATGAGTAAATTAATTAGAAATATCGATTTCCATTGAATTTTCAGTTAAAGTTTCCAGTCAAAGCATCATGCTACGGTAATCTAAAAAAACTATTCTATAGCAAAGCAAAATTATAATTTCAGCCGCTATTATTATGAACACCAAATATCCCAAGACCCTCATTGTCATCGCCGGACTAGCAATCAGTCTGAGCGACACATCATTCTCTCAAGAAGAGAGAGAAAGACCACGGAGAGGTGCCGAGCCTAGACCTCCCCGGTCAGAATCCCCTGGCCAGTCACAGAACAACTCATTGTTCCAAGTACTTGATAGGAACCGTGACGGTAAATTACAACAAAGTGAAATTGATATGGCCGTAGTCATTTTGCGTCGAATGGATCAGAACCAAGACGGAGACGTAAGCCAAAGTGAAATAAGGTCTCTGCCACGCCGGCCGGAAAGCTCTAGGCGCCCGGACCAGCAAAACCCAAACCAGAACCGCCCATCTAGACGTCCTGGACTTGAAACTTTTGACAAGGATGAAGATGGAAAAATTAGTAAGGAAGAGGCACCTGATCGACTCAAGGAGCGGTTCGATGAAGTCGACAAGAACAGTGACGGATTCATCGATAAAGAGGAGCAGGCCGCAATGCTTGAAGCATTCAGAAGACGTTTCCAACAAGGACAAGGCAGACAACCGAACCGGTCCAATCCAAACAGACCCGATCGACCCGACCCAAATGCTGGTCAGGGACGCACTGAAAGACCAAGACGTCCTCCCGTGGAAAAAGAATAAAGTAGTAAATCTATTTTTCCGATGACTGGGAGAGGTCCCATGAAACAAATCATTTTTAGTTCTTTTCTTTTTGTAGCCATTTGCTCTGAAAGGGGCAAATCAGAATCTGCATTGAAGGATGAAGAAATTAAATTTTTTGAATCTAAGATCAGACCAGTACTAGTCGAACAATGTTATCGTTGCCATTCTTCAGAGGAAAAGATCAGAGGCGGACTGAGCATTGATAGTCGAGAAGGGATCCGCCATGGTGGTGATTCTGGTCCCGCTATAGTTCCTGGAGATTTAAGTTCTAGTCTGTTGTGGACTGCTATTACATGGGCCGACGAGGACTACGAAATGCCGCCAAAGAAAAAATTGCCGGCTAATGTAATTGCCGATTTTAAGGAATGGATAGAAATGGGTGCTCCTGACCCACGCGTCATTGAGAGTGGAGTGGTCAAAACCGAAATTGATATCGAAGAGGGTAAAGATTTCTGGTCATTCAAAAAGCCCATCAAACAACAGTTGCCCGCGATTAAGAATAAGGATTGGCCCTCATCCGACACTGATCACTTTGTACTTGCAAAGTTGGAATCGGAGGGAATAGAGCCGGCAAATGATGCAAAACCTGAAACACTTTTGAGAAGGATTTACTTTGATTTGATAGGTCTCCCACCCTCTCCAAAGGATATTAAAGAATATGCAACCGCATGGAAGAAGGACCCAAAGGACGCTTTTCAATTAGAAGTTGATAAACTGCTATCAAGCGAACGGTTCGGAGAGCGGTGGGGAAGGCACTGGCTAGACGTTGCGCGTTACGCCGAGTCAACCGGTAAAGACGTTAACATGAGCTTTCCACACGCTTGGCGGTACCGCGACTACGTCATCGATTCATTCAACGATGACAAGCCCTACGACAAATTTATTACAGAACAGATTGCCGGAGATCTTCTGCCCATAAAAAATGATGCGGACTGGCAGGAAAATCTAATAGCTACCGGGTTTCTGGCAATTGGCCCTAAGAACCTGAACGAAAGGGACCCTAGGCAATTTGCTCTGGACCTGGCCGATGAGCAAATTGATACCATTACTCAATCCATTCTTGGGCTTACAGTTTCATGCGCGCGGTGCCACGACCATAAGTCTGATCCTATTCCCACGACTGACTATTACTCCTTGGCCGGTATTTTCCTAAATACGAAAACATATTTCGGAACAGTGAACGCTGTTCAAAATCGTCGGGGAACTAATCTTCTCGAACTGCCAATAGCAGATACAAAATCGATAGATTCTTTAAGCACAAATCAAATAGCGTTTATTAAAAACCGTTTAGAGGATTCCGAACAACGCTTTAATGATCTGAGCCGGCAAGCGAGAGAGGACCGACTAGCTGGAAGATCCAGTAATGCCCAGCAACAGTTAATTAGGCTCCGAACTCAAATCTCACAGATGCAGGCACGCCTAAACAGTGTTGATGAAAACGGCATCTCAATTACACGATCGATGGGCGTTCAGGACAAAGAGAATTTTGTTCAACCTGTGGTCCTGATCCGTGGTGAACTTGATAAGCCTGCACAAAAAGTTGATTTAGGATTTCCTCAGGTGCTCTGTGATGAACCAGTGAAACTACCAAAAAATTCAAGTGGCCGTCTTGAATTTGCTCAATGGTTGTCTTCAAAGGATAATCCACTAACTGCCCGCGTCATGGTTAACCGGGTCTGGGGCCACCTCTTCGGAACGAGTATCGTAAAGTCACAAAATAATTTCGGCAACACCGGTCAAGCTCCGAGCCACCCCAAATTACTTGATCATCTAGCTGTAAAATTCATCGAAGAGAAATGGTCGATCAAATCATTGATACGTGAACTTGTTCTTACCCGCACTTACCAAATGAGTTCAATTTACAATCATTCAGCATTCATTAAGGATCCGGAAAATTCCATGCAATGGCGTCACAGCCCAAAAAAGATTGATGCTGAGGCATTGCGTGACTCTATGCTTGTAGTTAGTGGAAAATTAAATACAACTCGTCCTATTGGTTCAGAAATCGCGTGGGGAGGTGACAGCAGGGTCGGTGGTTTCCGACCTCCAAGAAATCAATCCGACCTCGACCGCCCTATTAATTACCGTTCAGTTTATCTGCCTTCGGCTCGAGACAACTTACCTGAAGCACTTGCGCTATTCGATCCTGCAAATCCAAACATTGTGACCGGAAAGCGTGAAGAAACGAACGTCCCAGATCAGGCCCTTTATCTTATGAACAATGCTTTCGTTCTGGAGCAGGCTGAGGCCATGGCAACTCGGGTCTACAAAGGAGCAGAAACCAATCTTGATCGAGTAGCCAATGCTTTCCGGATTGCATTCGCCCGGTCCGCAAGCAATAAAGATATTGATAACGCTCTAGCTTTCTTACGTAATTTCGTCATCAGGTCCGGTGCCGATAGTCAAAACCGTCAAAAAATTGAAAGACTTGCCTTCGTTACTTTCTGTCAGTCATTAATGATCTCGGCTGAATTCAGATACATTAACTAAGCACTAACTACTAACTGACATGCTTACTCGTCGCGATCTACTAAAATCTTACTCTTCTGGCGTCGGATACCTCGCCTTTGCAGCACTGGCACACGAACAAGCATTGGCCGAGTCAAAGACTGATGGCCCGCTCTCTCCCAAAGAACCGCACTTTAAGCCAAGAGCCAAACGGGTGATTTTCCTTTCAATGCGCGGTGCCCCATCGCACGTCGACATGTTCGACTACAAGCCACAACTCACCAAAGATAATGGAAAACCCGGAAAATTCGGGCGTGGTAGAGGAGGTAAACTTTTAGGTTCGCCCTGGAAATTCAATCAACATGGTAAGAGTGGACTATGGATTTCTGAACTGACGCCTGAAATCGCAAAGCACGCTGACGATCTTTGCATGTTACATGGAATGCATACTGATCTACCCAATCACCCCCAAGCACAGACCATGATGCACACAGGAAGTTCCCAGTTCGTGCGTCCATCGATTGGGGCTTGGACACTATATGGATTAGGCACCAACAATGCTGATCTGCCCGGTTTCGTAGCTCTTGGTGCACCTAACGGTAATGCTAACCATTTTGGTAGCAGTTTCCTGCCGGCAATCTACCAAGGTGCACGTTTCGCGACTGACTCTAGAAGGCCCGGAGTCAATAACCGCTTCGGTCGCCGAGAACAAAAACCTAAGATTCCAAACATTGCTAATCCTAAACTTGACCGTGAACTTCAGAGGGTCCAGCTAGATTACGTACAAAGCTTAAATAAAGCTAAGCTAGAACGCGATAAACATGCGCCCGGCGTAGAAGGAGTCATTGAATCTCTGGAACTTGGTTTCCGTATGCAGGACACATTGCCCGAGCTCATGGACACTTCTGGCGAATCCAAAGAAACTCTGGAACTCTACGGTATCGGATCCGGTGGAAACGATACGTTCGGCAAGCAGTGCCTACTGGCCCGTCGCTTTGTAGAATCTGGGGTCCGTTTTGTAGAGCTCAGTCATGGGAACTGGGATCATCACAGAAACCTAACTAACGATCTTTCTGCGCGTTGCAATGAAATAGATACCCCCATTGCTGGACTAATTACCGATCTGAAACGTCGTGACATGCTAAACGAAACATTAATTGTCTGGGCCGGAGAATTTGGACGTACTCCACACGGACAAGGCGGAGACGGGCGAGATCATAATAATAAAGGGTACACTACCTGGATGGCCGGTGGAGGAGTAAAGGGCGGACTAAGTTATGGAGCAACAGATGAATACGGATATGAGGCCGTAGATGGAAAAATGCATATTCATGATTGGCATGCCACGATTCTCCATATTTTAGGTCTTGATCACGAAAAGCTCACCTATAACCACGCTGGCCGAGATTTTAGACTGACCGATGTGCATGGCACTGTTGCAAAAGATATTCTATCTTAATAAAATTCTAAAATAGGTTAATCCAAACCCAATGCCTTGCGTAATAGGGGAGCAAACAATTCGGCCTGACGCAGGAAACCTAGATCATTAGGGTGAGAACCATCGGTAGTGCCCTCGGTGTCATCACCAAGCAATTCATCACCGCCAAGATAGTATAGATTTTTCACTCCAGCAGTTTTTAGATCCTGATACGCCTTTCGTAATGCTGCATGATTATCGTCGTGGAATTTTGATTTGTCCGGCACTAACCAAGAATTAGGAAAGCGCCTATCTTCCACAAGCACTATCGGAGTATCGGCATGAGCCTCACGTAACTGGTTCACCAGCGGAACACAGCGTTTAGTCACCATGGCTCCGTTCATGTTAGGCAGGCAATCAATGACGTAAGCAGCCGCATCCACTTCAATCATGAGATCCCCTACTTCCTTATGCATTTTACCATTGCCAGAAAATCCAATATTGATGACTGGCAAATTAAGCCACCTACCTAAAATCGCCGGGTACGCCATTCCGGGCCTCGACGCGCAAGCGCCTTGAGTAATAGAGGTTCCATAAAAAACTATTGGCCTATCCTTGCGAGGCGCAAGTCCCTGAAAATTTGAGCTTGCCGGTACACCAATAGCCAAGGACTCAGTTCCATTATAAAGAGGCAGATACAGTGCATACTCACGCAGGCCAGGCTTAATTCCTCGCAAAAGCGTGACCTGCATTTCCTGCTTGTCTGGAAGAGTTGCTGCTGCCCAGCGCCATTTTCCCTGAGCGTCGCGCGCATAAAGATCCAGTCCACTCACGCC
>CEUY01014029.1_pt1 | contig 12849 bp, 8 predicted proteins | sample 361481 | NCBI WGS metagenome assembly CEUY01 (sample SAMEA2622737, study PRJEB7988) | marine metagenome | isolation source: saline water (ENVO:00002010), including
GCTACCAGTTTTACTGCTCAAGAGGCTAAAGATAAATTGTTGAGTATAAATTTTAATGTTCCATCAACAAGTAACACACAAGAATACGTAGCAGGACTAGATGTACCGGATATTCACCGAGAAAACTTCTTTAAGATCCAAGATCAGCTTAATGCTGTTTTAGGCAGTTACCCAAGATTTGTCTACTTAGTTTTTAATACAAATGGTACTGAAGCAGATGCTGCACCTGTTATAGATAGACTTCAAGAAATTAATTATAACCAAAGCGCTAACAATAGATTAACTTTCCAAGAGTTAATAGACTCCCAAAGTTGTCTTGCAGGAGCTAATGCAGGACGAAGTAGAACCGCTACAACAGACCCATACAATGTCTGTTTACAAAGTTTAGAATTCCGAGAAAATCCATTTGGTAGTGGGGGTTCAGAAGTTGAAGGATATATACGTATTGCTCTTAATCAGGCCCACGAATACTTTCATAGTTATCAAAGAGCTCATGCTTTAGAAAGAGGGTTTGATTACCAATACGATAGAAATAACCCAGAAACCACAGTCGAAGCTCCTACCTGGTGGATAGAAGGCGCCGCTATCGCTTTTCAAAACGCTTGGTTTCAAGCTAATTGGGACAAAATTTCATTATTTGATGACGCAACCCTAGGTCAAATAAGAGGTATAGATATAGCGAGTGTAACTAGATCTGAGTCTTATAAAGAGATAAGACGGTCAATACAAGGTGCACCTGGAAGAAAAGTTACCTCAGGAAGTACCGAAGTATGCGATCCAAACTGGAACTTTACCGAGTTGGAAGAGAGGTACGAAACAGAGTCAGAATGTGGGCAACGAATAAGTGTATGGGCCGCAGCATTTCTTGCATATCGAACTTCGTATAAGACTATTTGGGTAGACATCCCTCAAGATTATTATCAGCTGGGGTTTTGGGGTGCTTTTGAGAAGCATGTTGGCATGAGCAAACAGGAGTTCTATGATGACTTCAATTCTTATATGCGTACAGGTGATCCAGAAGCGGATATACCTGATGATTGGGCCCCTCAAGCGAGTGATCTATCTTATTTTTTAGACATACAACCAGAAGGTGCTTCTGGTAGTTCATCATCTTCTTCTAGTACTTCAAGTCTTTACCAGGTAGGTGATTTAACTAGTGATAGTTCATACGATCCTTTTAATAGATACATTGATTCTTATGGATTGCGAATATTTGGATTAGATGATGTATCAGGTACCTTCTTAGAAAATGTTGCGAGTGCATATGCAGCTATGTTTGGTGATGGACCCCTAATAGATTCATCTTTAAGAGATCAGTATATAAATACTCTACAAAATCAATATATTTTTCAGAGGGTAGGGAAGGGAGGTCCTGATAACTATGGGGGAGAACCTCCTGGTCATCCTACACCAAGTCAACCCGATGAAACTGATGATTACGAACATCATGCAGCTGACTACATATGGCAGCAAGAGAATGAAAATGCATCAGGACAATTTAACGAGGTCATGGAACACCTTCTTCATACGGTAACCACCATGGGCTTTCATAGAGCTTTCAAAGAAGGAGAAGACGACTGTTCTCCATGGGATTGGCATAGTGATGGAGTTTGTCCTACTTCCCAATTAGAGCTAGCTAAAGACCAAGCTGTAGAAATGGGTCATTACGATATTTCAAGTTATGCAGAAATTGAACCTATTGATTCCAGAAAGAGAGTAGAAGCTCAAGAATTTATTTACTGGGTAATAATGTCTGAATGGGATTACTTTGATGTCATAAATATGACTGTACCAAATGAAGAATGGAAAATTACTGGGTCAACCGACCTCGAAAATAAACTTCCCTTAGCTCACCAATTGTATCTTGACTACGTAGCGAAAATTTTAGTACCACCAAGTGAATCCTTGTTAAGACAATTGTTCTCTCAAGAGGCTGTAGTTTCTTTTAATGCAGAGACAGGCTCTACTGGATCTTCGTCAGGCTCAGCATCAGGTTCTTCATCATCTGATAGTGATTCAGGAATTAGTACTGATGATCCTTTAGGATTTTCTTTATCTGGTGTAGATGCTGACTTATTTAACATAGACCCATCTTCTGGTGAGATTACTTTTAAATCTTCTCCTGATTATGAAAACCCTTTAGATTCAGACCAAGATAATGTTTATGAAATTATTGTTACTGCAAGCGCGGGAAGTATAAGCAACTCTCAAAACATCTCTATAACCGTAAATGATGAAGATGAGTCTTCATCAAATTCAGATATGGGCAATATGGGTGGCTTTATGGGAGGTTTTGGAGATTTTGGTTTTGGAGATTTTGGTTTTGGAATGATCTCAGGTTCTTCAAGCAGTGGGAGCATGACTGGACAGAGTTCAGACTATGATTCAGGTATGTCATCAGGATCTTCTTCTGGTTCTTCTTCTCTACCTGCTTCAAACTCAGGATCTTCTGCTATTTCTTTTACCAGCAGTTCCTCTTTTAGTATTCAAGAAAACTCAGATACAGGATTTACAATCAGTGCTTCAATTTCTGGATCAAGTTCTTCTTCAGACTCTTCTAGTACAGGGGACTTATCTGGATCTAATTCTTCTAGTTCAAATGAAACTAATTCTTATTCTATACCTACTTTTGAAATTTTAGATGAACATCCAGACTTTGCATGTGCATCAGATTTTTTCTCTAAGTTTATAGATGTTTATGGAGTATATGTTATATCGCCTGAAGAGGTTCCCGTTTCAAAAATGATGCATTCAGCGAAGGTATTGGCTTCTTATTTAGATAACAATGAAGACGGTATTCCTGACGATCAAAATGTTTTGGACAACTTACTGAATAAAGGCAAGGTTGCTCCGGTCTGGACCGAGAGTACAAGAGAATCTTTTTGGAGTGATACTTGTCAGGATTATTTTAATATGAATGCTTCAATGTACGTGGATACTCTTTCATCTAATGGTGAGATTGTTTACGGAGATTCTTGGACCTTGGGAGGTTTAGAGAATGCTCGTGACAACCAAGCTCAAGATAATTGGGACGGTAACTTAGAGGAAATTTGGCATATTGTAACTGATGGATGGGCTGAGGTTTATCCAGATGCATTTGGTACAAGCTATGATGATCCAAGTGAATTGACTGAAGCCATGGATACAGCTAGAGGTGGTAGATTTAGAGAGGTACCGTCTGCTTACCCTAGTAATGCTTGGTATGGCTATTATGACAGTGGTTGTGATTATCGATGCCAGGCAGTTGAATATGTTTATTGGGGATTAATGTCGAACATGAGTGCCTTACAAATAGCAGGGCATTGTGAGAATGTTGAAGATGAATGGAAAATCTGTGGTAGAGATGAGTTTAGATCCACTGATACCCAATTATATGACCTCTTAAATAATAGTGGCTATGCTATCCCAACAAATATACCCAATGGAAATTACCGAGGAAATAATTCTAAAAATCATGCCTATCTGATAGAGGTGAAACAAATAAATGGCGCAAATAGATTTGCTATTAATTATCAGACTTCTCGTAATTTAACTCTAGTAAGAGGTAACACTTATTATTTTGATTTATCAGGCGGTACCCCTGCAAACAATGATCCGCTTAGGAATCACCCTTTTAGACTTTCTAATACTAAAGATGGAACCCATGGGGGAGGTCAGGAATATCTAGATGGGGTGACCAAAGTTGGCAATGTAGGAGAGGAAGGATCTTATCTGAAAATAGTAGTACCTGATGATGCTCCAGACCAGCTTTACTATTTTTGTGAAGTTCATTCAGGTATGGGAGGGGATTCTGTGATAACTATAATCGATTCAGATAATGCAGATGAATCTACCTCTGTATCTTCATCCTCCGTGACAAGTAATTCAGGAACTGATGTAGGTACAGGTTCTTCTTCAGGTGGAGGTTCTTCTTCAGGAGGATCAGGCGGTTCAGGTTCTGGCACGTCAGGACAACCTCTTAATGATGAACCTTTCTTCGCAACTAGTGAGAATGTACCGGTAGGAACTGAAATAACCTTATCTTGGAATTCAAATGAGTCTTCTTGTATGGCAGGAGGTGAATGGTCGGGCAATAAATCAGGGTCGGGTAGCGAAACGGTCGTTGTATCTAGTTCCGGGTGGAATCTTTACACGATAATGTGTGGGCCAACATCTGAATACATCTATGTTTGGGGTTCAGGTACTTAAACCAGTTAATTCATCATTTGCTTAAATCCTTCGCAAATTTCATCGATACTTTGTTTTACACCAGGTATGAATTGCATATTAGCAAAAAGATGTATATACCCTGAATATTCCTTGTAAGTAACTTGATTGCCAGCTTCTAATAGCTTTTCTGAGTATTTCTTTCCTTCATCTCTTAGGGGATCAAAACCTGCAGTACAAATATGGGCAGGAGGGAGGTTAGTCAACTCCTCTTCTAATAAAGGAGACGCAGTAGCTAGAGAAGCTTCAGATAAATCATTTAAGTAGTGTTTTCTGAACCACTCTAAGATGGGCTTGGTTAAAGAGAATCCTTCATTAAGACTCTCAATTGAATCACTTTTCATTTCCAGATCAGTCCACGGATATAGTAGTAGTTGGGCTTTGGGACATTGAATGCCTTCTTTTCTACTTCTAATACAAACCAAGGCAGCGATATTACCTCCACAACTATCACCTGCTACTGATATCTTATTTGGATCAATGCCAAGCTTTTCTGAAGAAGCCACAGCCCATTTATAGGCTTTGAAAGAATCATCTAAGGGGATGGGAAACTTATTCTCTGGAGATAACCTATATTCGACTGAAAAAACTTTAGACCCCAACTTGTTGCAGAGGTAGGTGTTTAAGTCATGATGAGTCTCTATATTACCAATAACAAAACCTCCTCCGTGGTAGAACATTAATCCTGCATCGGAACTAATTGAGGGCGAATAATATTCTCTGACTCTTATTTTTCCTTCAGCTACTTCAACTTCATGATCTTTCCATTCTACAGAAGGGGTAGCAGAAGGACTCAACTCACTTTGAGCAATAAATCCATTTCTGAAATCATCAGGTGAAACATCGTCTAAGTTTTCGAATGGATTTCCAGAAAGTTTAAGTAAATATTGAAAGGGTATATGTAGTTTACGTCCATCGATCTCAATTTGTTTTTTACCAGCTAAAAATAAGAGCAACCAATTGGGTAGCATCATAAGTAATTTAATCATTCGGATTCCTTAGAAAGTTTGTTAGTTAAAAAAAGAATAGCAATAGAGTATATTTTTGTAAAATAGTCCCGAATAAATAGACACGTAGCTCAGTCTGGTTAGAGCACCACCTTGACATGGTGGGGGTCGGCGGTTCGAGTCCGCCCGTGTCTACCAGCCTGTACTACCTTTTTCTATTGCTAATATGAATGGCCTTTCCTTCGCTTAATAGGGCAGCTTCATGAAGTGATTCCGAGTAGGAAGGGTGGCTAAAAACTGTAGAAGTTAATTCTTTAACAGTTGTTTTAGTTCTCATTGCTATAACTACTTGCTGTATTATTTCTGAGGCATTTGGACCGATTACATGAGCTCCTAAAATAGAGTTATCTTGTTGGTTGGACATAAATTTTACAAAACCTTCGTTGTCTCCAGAGGCCATGGCTCTACCGTTGGCTCTAAAAGGGAAAACACCAATATTACTAGCTAAACCCTTGTCTAGAGCTTGACCCTCAGTTAAACCAACCCAAGCTATTTCAGGATGAGTATAAATAACTGAAGGTATATGTTCGTAATTAACCTGAATTGTTTCCCCCGCTATATTTTCAGCTACCATAATGCCTTCTTCTGAAGCCTTGTGAGCTAATAAAGGGCCTCTGACTGTATCACCAATAGCGAATACATTATGGATATTAGTTTCACATTTAGCATTGACTTTAATAAACCCTTTTTCATCCAGTTCTATGCCACTTTCTGGACCGATAACCTCTTCAGTTACCGGGTCTCTCCCTGTAGCTACAATTAACTTATCTGAGGCTAAGGATAGTTCCTGCGATTCATTTTCGTATTTTATTTGAGCCCCTGCTTCTTCCTTTTTAGCTGAAATCACTTTTGAACCTAATTGGATATCTAAACCTTGTTTGGTAAGAATCTTGAATGCCTCATCAGATACCTGCTTATCTACGTCAGGAAGGAAATCTTCTAGAGCTTCTAATATAGTAACTTTCGACCCCAATCTTGACCAAATGCTACCTAGCTCAAGACCAATATAGCCTGCTCCAATGATCGCTAGGGAAGGAGGGACCCGATCAAAACTTAAAGACTGTGTTGATGAGACAATTGTTTCCCGGTCGAATTTAATATTCTCTAATATTTTTGGTTTCGAACCGGTAGCAATGATGATGTGTTTAGAATTAAACTCCTCCTCACTTCCATCGGGTAGCTTTAAACAGATTTTGCCTTCGCCTTCTACTACTGCTTCAGCCTGCAGTGAGTCTACGCCATTGAGTTTAAATAAGCCTTGGACCCCACTTGTTAATCCTTTAACAACATTATTTTTTCTGTTCTGCATGGCTTTAATATCCAACGTTATACCCTCTAGATGAATTCCATGTTCTTTTGTTGTATTTTTGGCTTTATAAAACTCTAAACTACTTTCCAAGAGAGATTTTGAAGGGATACATCCGACGTTCAGACAGGTTCCACCAAGACTGGGCTTACCATCTTCTCCGTGCTTCTCAACGCAAAGAGTTTTTAGACCCAGTTGCGAGCATCGAATTGCAGCAACATAACCAGCTGGTCCTGAACCCACAATTATCACTTCATAATCTTTATTCATTATTTTTAACTTAGCTTCAATCTTCTTTTTTCTTTAACTAAATAGGCTGATTTATCTGCCCTATAAGAGGATCTTACCAAAGGACCAGAGGCTACTTCTTTAAATCCAATGTCTTTTGCAATTAAAGCATAGCGATCAAACTCTTCAGGCTCTACCCACTTTTCCACTGGTATATGGTTCTTAGTAGGCCTTAAATACTGTCCTAAGGTAATGATTTCAACACCGCATGAGATTACTTCTTGCATAGCTTCAATTACTTCATATTCTTTCTCACCCAATCCTAGCATTAAGCTAGTTTTAGTAAGCACATTAGGGTTGAGTTCTTTTGCCATAGATAAAACTTCTAAAGTTTGTTCAAAGCTTGCTCTCGGATCTCTAACTTTAGTTGTTAGTCTTTTTACTGTTTCTAAATTTTGAGCAAAAACATCAAGCCCTGATAAAACTAAAGTCTCTACTGATTTTTTACTTCCTTTGAAATCAGGGGTCAGTGCTTCAATCGTAATATCGGGAATCTCTTGCCTAATCTTCTCAATTGTTAGAGCGTAGTGTTCAGCTCCTCCATCTTCTAGATCATCTCTATTCACTGAGGTAAGCACCACGTAATCCAGTCCCATCTTTATTATTGAATTGACAATCTTATTAGGCTCATCTTTATCTAATTTTTGGTGCGGATTACCAGTATCAACTGCACAAAACTTGCACGCACGAGTGCATATGCCTCCCATTAACATAAAAGTGGCTGTGCCATGATTCCAGCATTCAGATAGATTGGGGCACATAGCCTCTTCACAAACAGTAAATAACTCTTTATTTTTTAGGTCTTTCTTAATTTTTAAATAATTTGAAGAAGAAAAAGGCTTGACCCTCAGCCAGTCAGGTTTCCTTTGAGATTCAATTTTTGAATATTTATTTGGTTTAATACCGTTTTTTATGGAAACAGTACCGTCCTGATTGATTGTTTTTAAGGGTATTGCACTACTCATGGTTGCGTAATATTTGAGTAACGATTATTTATTTTAACTGCAAGATCAGATGCCACTTCTTGGAGAGATAATTTTTGGTATTCACTAATTTGAGTAACTCTCATATCCTTATCTCCACAAATTTGAATATCATTAAAGGGCTTTAAGTCCATATCCACATTTAAGCTCAGACCATGATAGCTGTAACCTCTTTTAATCTTGATTCCTATGGAGGCAATCTTATCTTCTTCTACATAAACTCCGGGTAGACCTTTTTTCCTCATGCAAGGTATTTTGTAGTCGTTAAGCAAGTCAATGACTATGTTTTCTAACTCATTAATAAATGTTTTAGGTCCCCATTTCAAACGTCTAAGGTTAATTAGAAAGTAAACCATTAACTGGCCAGGACCATGATAGGTTGTCTTGCCACCTCTGTCTGTCCTTACAATCGGTATCTCTTCCTGATTTAGGATGTCATCTTCAGATGCATTAAATCCGAGGGTATAAACAGGTTTATGTTCTAATATCCAAACTTCGTCTTCATCTATTTCACTTCTAGATAGAATCTTATTCAGCATGGAATCCCAAGTTTTATTGTAATCTTGAATACCTAGATTCTTAATTTTCAGATTTTTCTTATGAGCTTCCATGTAAAACTCGATTATCCTTTTGAGCAAAGGGATTGTTTTTTTTACCCAATTTGTAGTGCACTAAGTGGTTTGGTTTTTTTTAATCTTATTCCAAGAATTATAACCGATCACTATAAGGATTAGATAAATAACAAAAAGAGCTGAAGTGAAGTAGAGATCTCTAGATAGGAATAAGTAAACGGAGATAGAATCAATAAAAAACCAGTAAAACCAATTTTCAAGAATCTTTTTTGCAACCATATAAGTGGTAATAATTGCTCCCCAGGTGGTGAGGGCATCAAGAAAAGGCAAGGCAGCGGTGGTAAATTTAATTAATATATTTGCAGACACTAAAGAAAGTAGGACTATTAAAGATATGGCGAATATATGATTTTTGACATTCCATGTTCCAACATAAAAGTATTGAGTCTGTGTAGGTTTTCTCCACTGTTGCCAACCATAAAAACCCATTACGATATAAAAAATTTGTAAACTAGCTTCCATGAAAAGATCAGCTTCAAGCATTACAAAAAAATATAATAAAGAGCTAATAATCCAAGCAGGCCAACAATAAATAATTTGTTTTATTGCCAGTAATAGGTAACAAATTGCAAAAAAAACCGCACTAATTTCTAAAACAAAATTAAGTGTTATCTCAAAGTTCATAATTGATTTGTATACCTAGGTGTCTTGGATCTCCCTGTCTTTCATACAATGTGTCTGGAAAATTAGGCGGCTCATTTCCAAAATAAAATCCTCTAACTGCATAATATCTATCAAATAGGTTCTTAATCCAAAATTCGTATCGCAATTTTCCTCTTTCAACACCAAAAAGAATATTGGTTAGGTAATAAGATTTAGATTTGTTGGAATGCGAATCTGAATAATAGAAACTATCTTTCCCAACTATATTTGCATTGAGGTAAGTATTTTTAGTGGGTCTCCATTTCACCCCTAATGAATAGCTATTTTTAGGCGCGTGCGCTTGATCCCTTCCTTCCAGTTCCGGTCTGGAATCATATTCAGTGATTTCAGTTTTTAGAAGACCTAAATTATAGAAAAAATATAAATTATCTTTTACAAATGTCTTAAGACTTAACTCCATTCCATAATTAATACCTTTAGCTGCATTCTGTGTTAAGAAAGTAAAAGCGTTAGGGTCATTTGGATCTATTTGCTTAGAAATAAGAACTTGCTGATTTTTTCTATCTGAGTAGAAGAAAGTGGCGTCTGCGTACAAATTATAATTTGGATATCTTAAGTTCAATCCAAATTCATAGTTTATTAAATATTCTGGTTCATAAATTAAATTTGGGTTTTCTTCATTGCTTATAAGACCTAAACCTAAATTAAAACCACCTGACTTATAACCTCTACCAACACTAATATAAGAGTTATGACCATTTTTAAATTCACTTGAAAGAGACACCTTGCCTCCGGTCATATAATCTCTAGGTTTAAACTTTTCTCCGAAACTATCATGGTAATTAGAACTCCATTCTTCCTTACGAAGGCTTGTTGTTATTTTTGTTTCTTTAGTAAGAAAATATTCATAATTTGCAAAAAGAGCTAAATTTTTTGACGTGTAATAGCTTGAAGAGGATGTGTCCACCACGTAAGGATCATAACCGCTGAATGGGTCTTCATAAATTCCCTCATCTTTTCTAAGGTTTCTTTCCTTGGTTTTTAAATAATAGATTCCAGCAGCCCATTCACTCCGATTGTTTCTAGAAAAGTCTGCTTTTTTTGAAAAAATCCTGATTTCTTGATTAAGAGTTTCCCGTAACCTTAATGTTTCAGAAAAAAAATCGTATATATATGGTGCATGAGAAATAGGGTTACCCCAATCTGCGTCATAACTAAAAATTATGTCCGATTTTGAATGGCTAGATAAACTTTGAATATCAAATTTTTTATTTAAATGCTTTAATTTTAAACCATATGCTTTTGTATTCTGGGAATCCATACCCGGTTTATCCGACAAAGTATCTAAAGATCCATCTAAATTCCACACATCAGCAGGATCATTTAAATCAACATTCATAGCCAAGAAATTGATAGAGTTCTTTTCGTTGATATCCCAGGTAATTTTTATTCGACCTGAGAACTCATCTTTTTTTGAAGTATCTGATCTATTTAAATATAAGTTATTTCTGAAACCATCCATATTATCTTTTCTTAAAGCTACTCTGTATTTCAAGTTTTTATTTAGATTTAAGGGTCCTCCAAACGCTAAACCTATGTTTTTGATCTTATCCGACCCAATATTGATCTCAGTTCTTGATTCAAATAAATCAGAAGGATCAATAGTTTTTATATAGATTAACCCTGCAAGGGAGTTTGCTCCCATCCTTGAACCTTGCGGCCCTCTATGGACCTCAATCTGCTCTACATCAAATGTGTTGGCTATACCCCCTAGTCCTGAAAAATCAATATCGTCGATAATGAAGCCAACAGAGGAGTTAGGTGTTCCCTCATAACCTGATCTTTCTCCTATACCTCTAATTTGAAAGTATCTTGCCCTGGAATCACTCCCAGAAAAGTTTAAATTAGGCACTAAGAAAGAAAGCTGTTCGAAATGCTTAATGGGCTCTTCGTCAATTAAGCTTTTTTCTAAGATTACTAGGCTAGTATTGGATTTGTTGAGATTAACTTCTTTAATTTTTCCTTTAACAACTATCTCTTCAATTTCTTCTGAGAAAAGATTAAAGGACAAAAAGAAAAAACAAGAAGTTAATAAAAGAAATGAAACTTTAAATATAATTTTTATCAAGCTATCCCTCCGCCATTATTATATGGATCAGGTTCAAAGGGTTCCTTATGGTCTCAGGCTAAAGCCACCCCCTACAACACGCTATTATATCAATACATGTCATCTTGTTTTGAGAAATCCATGAAAAAAATCGGTGTTTTGGATACTTATACGATCAGTTTGTAATAAGATATGTTCTGAGTTAATTAATACTAAAATCAAGGAGAAGGTATGGCAGGAAAAATAGCAAAATATGTGACGGTCGGAACAAATGATTTAGAAAAAGCAAAAGACTTTTATGACAAACTTTTTGAGTCTCTTAGTGCAAGAAGCTTCGCTCCTAATGAAAGAAGTTATTTTTATACTTTAAAAGATGATGACACGGTTTTTGCTGTATTCGTTCCCTATGATGGCAAAGAAGCCACAGTGGGAAATGGAAATATGACTGGTTTAACTTTTGATACAACTGAAGAAGTAGATGCAATTTATCAGAAAGCGATAGAGCTAGGAGCTGCTGATGAGGGGGAGCCAGGTCAAAGAGTTCCTACTTTTTATGGAGCTTACGTCAGAGATTTAGATGGCAACAAACTTGTCTTCTGCAAGATGGGCTAATTAACCTCATTTAGAAGCTGTAACTAACCAAGTCGCACTTGGAAATCTCAATCCTTTTGGTGTGTAAAAAGGGGAGAATGCTTCGACAACAGAATTGATGATTTTATTTCTTTGATCTTCTTCTGAATCTTTGATCATGTTCTCAATAACAGGGTTTATGGAAAGATAATCTTTTGCAGAATCTAAAAGATCCCTACCAGGGAACATCTTGACCTCAGCTTCATGAGATTCAATTTCTATTCCTTTAAAATTGCTTTCTTTCAGAATAGAATTTATGTATTCAGATTCTGCAAAGGCAAAAGGGCCTGGGCTTCTAGGTTCAGGTGAAGGTAGATCAAGATATTTTTTTACCGCTCTTACAGATAATGACTGCCAAGGGTTTAAAGAAGGAGCTTGCCAACAGACAAAGGAAAGAGAGCCTCCATCAACTAAGCTACTGTTTATATTCTTAAAGGCTCTAACGGGGTCTTCAAAAAACATCACTCCAAATCGAGAAAAGCATTTAGTGAAAGTTGAATTTCCTAAATCATCAGTTTGAACATCCTTACATTCAAAAGAGACATTAGGTAAATTTTTTTTCATTGCCGTATCTTTTGCTCTTTCTAGCATAGGTACAGATATATCTAGACCGGTAATTTTTCCCTCAGGGATCATTTCTGCTATTTCTAGAGTTGTTTGTCCACAACCACAACCAATATCAAGAATATTTTCTTTTTGATCTAAATTTAGCTTGTTTAGAGCAGCCTTGCCAAGGGGGCTCAGCATAGAATCCATAGCTTCTTGTTGATTAACCCAAATATCTCCACCTTTACCGGACCAAAACTCTTTTTGATTTTTATTAATTTCAGACATAATGCTTTCTTTCGATGTTATTGTTACTTGTCTTTGTATCAGAACTTATAATATTAGCTTAAATTACTTTAAATAAAACTATGGGATTAATTAAAAATTCACTTTTAGATATTATCGGCAACACCCCCCTGATTAAACTTAATTCATTTGACACAGGGAAATGTGAGCTCTTTGTTAAACTTGAGAACCACAATCCAGGTGGCTCAATTAAAGACAGGATAGGTCTAACAATAATTGAAGAGGCAGAAAATTC
>CEUY01181299.1_pt1 | contig 12842 bp, 13 predicted proteins | sample 361481 | NCBI WGS metagenome assembly CEUY01 (sample SAMEA2622737, study PRJEB7988) | marine metagenome | isolation source: saline water (ENVO:00002010), including
ATTAAATAACGATAAGTTCTTTTTTTTGCATCATGTCTTGCATGAAATTTTTTATTTACTTTAATAACCTTTAAAACTGTTACCGATTTATTCTCAATATTTTGGTTAATTGCGGGTAAAATTTTTTTTTTACTTATTTTTTTTTTTAAATCAAAATGTGCAGTTTGTCCTAAAGCATGTACCCCAGAATCTGTTCTTCCGGCTCCTATAACTATTACCTTTTCTTTTGAAAATTTAAATATCGCTTTTTGCAAAACTTCTTGAATTGATTGACCATTTTTTTGAAATTGCCAACCAACAAATGAGGTTCCTTCATACTCAATTTTTATTTTATATCTCTGCATTAATTTTTATTTTATATCTTTGCATTAAACTAGAATTGTTTCTTTATTTATTTTGTAGCCTAATAAAAATTCTTTTACAGTTTGTTTTTTCTTTCCTTGTTTTTGTAATTCTAAAATTTGAACGGAATTTGACTTACATGCAACATTTAAATTTCTATCCATCACAGTTCCTGGTTTTCCTGATAAGGAAGATTTGGTTGCCTTAAACACTTTAAATCTACTTCCATTGTGTTCAAACCAAGCACCGGGGCTTGGACTTAGTCCATGTATATGAGCTATTATCTTGTCTGCTTCTAAATTCCAATTTATTTTTGTCTCATCTTTATTTATTTTTTTTGCATAGGTAACTTTGCTATCATCCTGTTTCTTAAATTCTATTTTTTGAGAACTCAATTTTTTTAAAGTCTCAACCAATAAATTTGCACCAGATATGGAAAGTTTTTTCTCAATCTCTCCGTACGTTGAATTTTGATTTAATTCCATTTCTTTAAAAGATAAAACTGGTCCACTGTCTAATTTTTCTTCTATCTTCATAATGCTAACTCCTATTTTTTTATCCTGATTCATTATAGCTCTTTGAATTGGTGCGGCGCCCCGCCATTTTGGTAATAAAGAAGCATGAATATTAATAAAACCAAACTTTGGTATTTCTAAAAAATTTTTTGGAATTATCTGCCCATAGGCAACAACAACAACTAAATCTGGAGATAGATTTTTAAAAAATTTAAACTCTTCAGCATTATTTAAACTACTAGGGCTTCTTAAATTTAAATCTTTTTTCCTTGAAAATTCTTCAATTGGAGAAGGGTTTATTTTTTGTCCTCTTTTTGATTTCTTTGGTGGTTGTGTATAAATTGTTAAAATATTAAAATTATTTTTAATTAATTCTTCAAGAGTAGGCAAAGAGAACTTGGGAGTTCCCATAAAAACTATTTTAAATGACATTATTATATTAGTGAATTTAAACTACTATTCTTTCTAGAGCTTTCTTTTGCTTAGAAAGCTTTTTTATAATCATTGTTTTTTTTAGTTTGGACAAATAGTCAATAAACAATATGCCTTCCAAATGATCTATTTCATGTTGAATGCAAGTAGCAAGCATTCCTTCTGCTTGCATTTCTTTTGGTTGACCATTGTAATCTAAATATTTTATATGGCACTTATCTGGTCTATCGATTTCAGCAAATTGACCTGGAACTGACAAGCATCCTTCTTCATAAGTAGAGTTATTTTTTGATTTTATTATAATTTCTGGATTAACAAAATACATTGGATTTTTTGTTGAATCTTTTGAACTAATATCTAAAACAATAATTCTTTTTGGAACCCCAACTTGAATAGCGGCCAAACCAATTCCTGGAGCTGCATACATTGTTTCAAGCATATCATCCATTAGTTTTCGCACCTCATCATTAACCTCTTCGACTGGTAACGATTTTTGTCGCAATATTTTGTTTGGTTCAGTTAAAATCTCTCTTAAAGCCATGCAAATATGATTAAATTATAAGATTATTTTAGTCAAGTAATTGTGAGTGCTGAAAATATGGCTAAGTTCTTACTGGAAGTGCTTGGGTCAAAATACTATTTCTTATCTTCTTTAAATTTAATTTATTTAAAATATTATTTAGAAAATATATTGTTTCTGGATCTAAATCTTCAATATTATCTTCTCCGATTATTTCAACGATTTTCAACATTAAAAGTCCTGTTTGTTTTTGTTCAGCTAGTGTAACTAAATTTTTTGGAACAGTAAGTTCTGATGCCAAATTCGCATAGTCTATATCCTTTGGCAAAACAACTCCATCTGACTGCAAAGATTCTAGAACAATTACATCTTTTATTGAAATAAAATATTTTTTATTTCTTTTGATCTTTTTATAAACTGAATCAAAATCTTTTTGGGTCTTTTTAATTTTATCTTCATTTTCTAAAAAATGTTTAATGACTTTTGATTTATGCAAAACATCATTTTCAAATTTAATTTTTCCGGTAGTGCTGCTATTTTGTTTAATAGTGTCTGTTACTAATTTAGCATAATTGTCTGGTATTTCTTCTGGATTTATACTTTTTAAAATATTTGAAAGCTCTTTAACATAAACATTTTCAAGCTTATCTTTCTCAAATAACTGCTTAAGCAAAAATGTAAAATATAATTTTTTTTCAATATTCTCGCTTAGTAATATTTTTTGATAAATTAAAGCTCTTGCTTCATAGTTGGACAAATTTTTATAAGCCTCAGTTGCATTGATGAGTTGGTTAACATTAAACAAAATTTGCTTATAAAGATTAAAGATTTCTTCTTTAGAAAAAGAATTTTGTGCTGCAGCTTTTTCGTAGGTTAATATTACTTCTTTATCTTCAAGATTTTTTATTTTAATCAAGTTTGATGAGGATAAGTATCGCCAAATGTATTTGTTGGTAGAATTATCTGGAATATATTCAAAATTATCGCTGGTTATATGTGATAAATAAAAATTAAAAAGATTGTCGTCCTTAATTTTTTGATTTGATGATTCGTTAATTCCTAACAAAAAATTAATTTTGTTTTCAAAAAATGAATCGTTAAAACCGGTCTCCATTAATAAGTCTAAATATAATTGAGCCTCTTCTTTTCTGTTGTCATGAATTAAACAATAAACTATAACTTTTTCGAGATAATTATTTTTTATATTTTTTTTTAAGGAATCGATTTTTTTACAAACAGGTTTAATATTTCCATTAGAAAGATCTTCGTCTACTATGTATCTGACTGCTTTACTTACCCTTCCCGCTTCTGGATTTAGTAATAGCAAATTTTCTAAATCTTGAAATCTTTCATTCTTAATTAGCCAATTAATTTTAATTTTTAAAAAATCATCAGATGTTAAATTATTTCTTGGTGAATAGGCATTTGTAAATAGAATTCGAAATAATAAATCTTGTGAAAACTCTGAGAGTTTGAGTTTGTTAATACGTTTAAAAATATTTTTAATTTCTGTTCCATCTGTTGTTGACCATAGGTTAATATCAAATTCGTTTTCTTGTGGATCGAAAAGACCTATAATAGTTTGCTCAGATTTATTAAGCGTCTGCTCTTCAATATTAATTGAAATTTTACTTATTTCGTCAGATGAAATTATTGGACTTTGAATTACTATTTCTTGTTGCGATTCATTTTGTGATTCTAAATCTGTGCTATCACTATTGGTGTCTTGTTTTTTCCATATATCTTCGGCTCCGCTAGAAATAGTACTTTTAAACACTATTATTAAAAAAAAAAATATACTATTTATTAATTTACTTAAGGGTAATAAGTTTATCATTGCTAACTTCTTGCTTAATAAGTTTTGTTGGAGTTGGCATGTTGATTTTATCAAGCAAAAATACCGCAAACAAAAAAATTAAAATAAGCAAAGTGGTTTTTATTAGGAAAGTTCTACTTATCCAGCTTCTTTCTGGTTTACTTTTGAATCTAAGTTGCATAATTATTAAATTGTATTTAAACTGAGAAATTAAGACATAATTGTGAAAAATCAAATTTAAATTTTCAGGCAATCGTGAAAAAAAACCTTGTTTTAATAGGAATGATGGCTGTAGGAAAAACCACATTAGGTAAAATTGTGGCTAAACAACAAGATTTGGAGTTTATTGATAGCGACAGATGGATAGAAAAGAAAAATAATATGTCCATAAACGAAATATTTGAAAAAAAAGGCGAAAAATTTTTTAGATCTGAGGAAAGAAAAGAAATTCAGGGATTTTTAAAAAAAAGAGGCTACGTTATCGCTTTGGGTGGAGGTGCCTTTATTAATAATGCCATTAGGGAAAATGTTTTGAAAAACTCTATATCTATATGGCTAGATATAAATACTAAAACCTTATACGAAAGAACTTTGTGGAACCAAAAAAGACCATTGCTGAAAAATGGAAATATTAAAAAAAGGATAAATGAAATATATTTAGAGAGAAAAAAAATATATAAATTAGCTAATCATAAAATTATATGTGATGGCTTAAATAAAAAAGATATTGTAAAAAAAATATTAAAAATATATGAAAAATACTAATATACTAGTCAAAGCAAAAAGTGGTTCATATCCCATATATTTTGGGAATAAAATTATAAAATCAACAGGTAGTTTGATTAAAAAAAATATAAAGAATACAAAAAAAGTTACAATTATATGTGACAGAAATGTACCCTCAAATTTTTTAATAAGATTAAAAAAATCATTAAAAAAATATCAACTTAAAATTTACTTTTTAAATGCAAATGAGAAAACAAAAAGTTTTAAAGTTGCTAATAGAATGGTTGAAAATTTACTAAAAGATAATTTAAATAGATCTGATTGTGTAATTGCCTTTGGCGGAGGAATCATTGGTGATTTATCTGCTTTTGTAGCAAGCCTTACAAAAAGAGGCGTTAAATTTATAAATATTCCATCAACACTTTTAGCACAAGTAGATTCCTCAATCGGAGGAAAGACTGGAATAAATTCCAATAAAGGAAAAAATCTTATAGGTACATTTTACCAACCAAGCTTTGTTATAGTGGACACTTCAATTTTAAACACACTGCCATATAGAGAAATGGTTTGTGGTTATGCCGAAATACTAAAGCATTCTCTTATTTTAGATAAAAAATTTTTTATATGGCTAACAAAAAATGCAAAAAAAATAATAGAAAAAAGAGATAAAAAATTATTAAATTTAGCTATAATTAAAAGTTGTAAAATAAAATCATCAGTAATTGCTAAAGATGAGAGAGAAAAGGATATAAGAAAAATTTTAAACTTTGGACATACATTTGCACATGGTTTTGAGGGTGCGGCAAATTTCAGTAAAAAAATGAATCATGGAGAAGCGGTGTTGCTTGGAATGATGACGGCTATTGAATTTGCTTATAAAAAGAAAATTTTTAATTTTAAAGATTATATAATGATTAAAAAGCACTATTTAGATTTAAATCTACCTATGAATATAAAAAAAAAATTTACATCCAATAAAATAGATAAAATAATATCTTTTATGAAAAAAGATAAAAAAAATTTTAATGAAAAAATTAACTTAATACTTTTAAAAAAAATAGGAAAAACAATTAAACCAAACAAAATACATGTTAATGACTGGGTAATAAAAAAATTCTTAAAGTCTATTTATAATAAATAAAATTATTCAAATATAATTTCTAGGGCATGAATTTTATTTTTCATATCCTCGGCTAAAACTGAAAAAATAATTTTGTGAGATTCTATTTTACTTAATTTTTGTAGCTGCTTTGATTGTATTATAAGTTTAATATGATATCTTTTTGGATCATAAGATTTATGTTTCTTGTGCAAATGCGAATTATCAATTAATGTTATTTTTTGAATACTTATTTTTTCAATTAATTTAGCTTTAAGTTCCTCTAAATAATTCATCATTTCACTTCTAAAATTCTAAAACATATAGTAGTTATAAACAATGAAAAATATTTGTGATTGGAAAAATTGTAATGAAGCTGGAGAGTTTAAAGCTCCCACGGAAAAGGATAATAGTAAAAGTTTTAGATGGCTATGTGAAAAACACATAAAATTATTCAATAGTAAATGGAACTATTTCGAAGGAATGTCCCAAGTTGAAATAGAAAAATTTATTAAATCAGATATGACCTGGCATAGGCCTACACAAGAATTTGGATCTTCAGATAATTTTTTTAACATCCTATGGAACAATACACTGAATGATAGATTCAAAGTATTTGAAGGAAATAAATCAGCACATCTTAATGGTAATCGCAAATTCAATGAAAAAGATAAAGATGCCTTTAAAATCATGGATTTGCAATTAACGTCTGATTGGTCAATTATACAAAAAAAATTTAAAACTCTTGTAAAAAAATTCCACCCTGATAAACATTCTGGTAATAAGGAATTTGAGGATAAACTAAAAAAAATAACGATGGCGTATAGTCATTTAAAAAATTTAATAATAGTAAAACAGTAAAAATTTTATGAATAGTTTAAAAGAATTAAGCCCAGATATTAAAATTTCAGTAAAACAAATTTTTGGGATAGACACAGAAATGAAAGTCGATGGATTTTCAAAAAAAAATGAGTACGTTCCTGAAATAGACAGCAGTTATAAATTTGATAGAGATACAACGTTAGCAATAATTTCTGGATTTGCATTTAATAAAAGAGTTTTAATTCAAGGATATCATGGCACGGGTAAATCAACTCATGTAGAACAAGTTGCTGCCAGATTAAATTGGCCATGTATTAGAGTAAATTTAGATAGTCACATAAGTCGAATAGATTTAATTGGCAAGGATGCAATTGTTATTAAAGACAATAAACAAATAACAGAATTCAAAGAAGGTATTCTTCCCTGGTCAATACAAAATCCTGTAGCATTAGTTTTTGATGAATACGATGCGGGCCGACCAGATGTAATGTTTGTAATCCAGAGAGTCTTAGAAAAAGAAGGAAGTTTTACATTATTAGATCAAAATAAAATTTTAAAACAGCATCCATTTTTTAGAATGTTTGCCACAACAAATACTATAGGATTAGGTGATACCTCTGGTCTTTACCAAGGAACACAACAAATAAACCAAGGGCAAATGGATAGGTGGAACATAGTTACAACTTTAAATTATCTCAAGTTTGATAAAGAGCTTGAAATTGTTCTCGCAAAATCAAAAAAATTTAATACTAAAGAAGGAAAAGAAACAGTTTCAAATATGATTAAAGTGGCTGATTTAACAAGAAAAGGATTTGTTAATGGAGATATATCAACTGTAATGAGTCCGAGAACGGTAATGCACTGGGCAGAAAATACTGAAATATTTAAAGATACAGGTTATGCATTTAGAGTCACTTTCCTAAATAAATGTGATGATTTAGAGAAAAACACAATAGCAGAATATTACCAAAGATGTTTTGGGGAAGATTTGCCAGAGTCTTCGGTAAATATAAAAATTTAAAATATTTTAATGGATGAAAAAGAAATTTTAAAAGAAAAATTTAAATCTGCAGTCTCATCAACTGTAAAAGCTATATCAGAAAACTTTGATCTAGAAGTTAAATTTGGCAATAATACTACAACAAAAAAAAATTCATTAAATTTACCAGAAATCGATAATTTAAAAGAATTGCAAGATTTTACAAACTTAAGAGCGATTGCTGATTCAGAAGCATTAAAAATAAAATATAATAATAACAAAATCTACTTAGAGAATGAACCAAAGGGCTCGATTGGAAAAGAATTATATGCGATTGCTGAGAAAATTAGATATGAAAAAATAGGATCCAATAATTTGAAAGGAGTAAAAAATAATATTACCCAATATTATGAAAATAAATTTAAAGAAAAAAAAGAACATATTGAAGCTGGTCATAATGTGCCAATTACAGAAGCTTTTGAATTATATTTAAGAAACCATTTTTTTAAAATAAAACAAAATAATACTACTAAAAAAATGCTTAGTTATTGGAAAAATTTATTTGATAAAAATTTAAGTAAAAAAATGGACCAGTTAGACAACTGTATAGAAAAACAAGAAGAATTTAGTAACCTAATAGCCCAATTAATCTCCGAGCTTGATTTTGAGGATTCTGAAGCAACAGAAGAAAAAAAAGAAGAAAGTGATATGAAACAAGAGGATTCTACACAACCTAATGAAAATGATGAGAAAAATGCTTTTCCACAAAAAGAAGAAGTCGAGGAAAATATATCTGACATAGAAATAACTGACGATAATTTAGATTCTATGGATCAAAAAAATCAAGCTGATAAAAATAGAGAACAGGAAGAAGGTGACCCTATATTAAATAAACCTTATTCAAAAAACTTGCTTAAAGAAAAATATAAAATTTTTACTAGTGAATACGATGAAATTAAAAATGCAGAAGATTTAGAAGATGAAAGTGAAATACTTAGATTGAGAAAAAATTTAGATCAACAGCTTACTCATCTGCAAAGTTTGATTGCTCAACTTGCTAATAAACTCCAGAGACAACTTTTGGCAAAACAGAACAGATCGTGGGAATTTGATTTAGAAGAAGGGTTATTGGATTCCTCAAAACTTTCAAGGGTAATTATTAACCCTTTTAATTCATTGTCCTATAAAATGGAAAAAGAAACTGACTTTAAAGATACTATTGTTACAATTCTTATCGATAACTCAGGATCAATGAGAGGAAGACCAATTTCGGTAGCGGCTATTTGTGCTGACATTTTATCCAGAACTTTAGAAAGATGCTCAGTAAAAGTTGAAATTCTTGGTTTTACTACAAAAAATTGGAAGGGAGGAAAAAGTAGAGAAAAATGGAATTTAAATAATAAAATTTCAAATCCAGGAAGATTAAATGATTTAAGGCACATAATTTATAAGTCAGCCGATAAACCATGGAGACAATCAAAAAAAAATTTAGGATTAATGCTTAAAGAAGGACTGTTAAAAGAAAATATAGATGGCGAAGCGCTCTTATGGGCATATAAAAGAATATCCAGCAGAAAAGAAGAAAGAAAAATATTAATGGTAATTTCTGATGGTGCACCAGTTGATGATTCAACTTTATCTGTAAATTCAGGTGACTATTTGGAGAAACATTTAAAATATACAGTTAAATGGATTGAAGAAAATTCAAATATAGAAATTGTTGCAATAGGTATTGGTCATGATGTTACGAGATATTATAAAAGAGCAATTAAAATTACAGATGTTCAAGAGTTAGGAGATGTAATGATTAATCAATTAACTAAACTATTTTCAGAAAAAGATACTAAAACTATACATTAATTTTTTTTTCATCCATTGTTTTTTCTTTAATATGAGAAAGAAAAAATTTAAAAGGAATTAACATAACTAAAGAAACAAATAATTTCACTGAAAGATCACCAAAAGAAAGTGTAATCCAATTAATTCCTGTTCCATAAAAAGAGATAAAAAAAAATAAGAAAGTATCAATTATAGACCCAAATATAGAAGAGGCTAAAGGGGCAACGAACCAAACTTTCCTTCTTAATTTATCAAATATATATACATCAATTAACTGAGCTACAAGAAATGCTATTCCTGAACCAAACGCAATTCTTATGGAAATTAAATCTGAGTAATTTGTTGAAAAACTAAATGTTAAAAATATTCCTATCGCAAAACCAAGGTAAACAATTTTTTTGGCAATATTTTTTCCGTATTTTCTATTTGATAAATCGGTTATTAAAAAAGCCACAGGATAACTAAAAGCTCCATAAGTCAGAAAATTTTCTAAACCAAAATAGTTTATAGGAAATTGAACGAGATAATTTGATATGGCTACAATAGAAGCCATAAAAAAGGCCAGAACAAAAAATAAACGGTTCTCTGTTTTGACCATTAATATTTAAATTTTTTGAATAATTTGATTTTTAAGTTTTTTAGCCTTTGGAGACAATTTAAATGATTTAACGCTTTTAAGATAAAAATCTAGGCCGCCCTTATAATCAACCGTTCTTAAAGCAGAATTGCTAACACTTAGTCTAATATTTCTTTTTAATATATCACTTTTAAAAGTCACCTTTTTTAGATTTGGGTAAAATTTTCTTTTCATTTTATTATTTGCATGACTAACCTTATGACCCTTTAAAGGAGACTTGCCTGTAAGTTCACATTTTTTTGACATGTTAAAATTCCCTAGCTGTATATAAATCCAGTGTTAAATGGAATCAAGACAATATATTAAAATATTGACAACTTTAATCCTGAGGAATACTTATAATTAAAGATTTTTAAATGGAAATTTACTTACCCATAGCAGAAGTTCAAATAAATGTAGTTTTGGTACTTTTTGTCAGTTTTATTATTGGTTTTCTATCAGGTTTATTCGGTGTTGGAGGTGGATTTTTAATGACCCCTTTTTTAATTTTTATGGGTATACCCCCGGCTTATGCAGTAGCAAACGAAGCAAATAATATTTTAGCTTCTTCGACTTCTGGTACTTTAACTCATTGGTGGAAAAAAACTATGGACCTTAAAATGGGCTGGATGATAATAGGCGGGGGTCTAATTGGAACTGCCATAGGAATGGTAACCTTTGGATATTTTAAAGGGATCAATAAAATAGATATAGTCATAACATTAGCGTACATGTACGTCCTAGCCATCGTAGGAAGTTTTATGCTCAGAGATGGAATTATGGAAATTGACAGAATTAAAAAAAAAATAACCATAAAAAAAAAATTGCACACTCATTATTGGATACACGGCTTACCTTTTAGAACTCGATTTAAAACATCTAAAGTTTATGAAAGCGCATTAGTTCCAATTTTATTAGGCGTCATAGTTGGTTTTATTGCAGCAATGATGGGTGTTGGTGGGGCATTCTTAATGGTTCCTGCAATGATATATTTAATTGGTATGCCGACAAAATTAGTTCCTGGGACTTCTTTGTTTGTAACAATATTTGTAACAGGTTTTGTTGTCGCTTCACATGCTTTTGCTTACAATACAATTGATTTAATTCTTGTTTTAATTCTAATTACGGGTTCAATAGCAGGTGTACACACTGGCCAAAAAATAGGACAAAAACTTCAAGGATCAGAATTAAAAACTTTATTAGCCTTACTTATGCTTTCTGTTGGAGTTCTGATGGCTTATGACACGTTTTTTAGAAATGGAAAACCCAGCATAAGAGTACCAACGGATCAAATCGCAGAAATAAGTGCATTTGGAAATACAATTTATAATCTATCAATTAATTATCCAATTGTTTATGGTGTTTCTTCAATATTTTTAGCATTGGTTGCGGGAGTAGCAATATCCTTCATAAGAAGACAGATAAGTAGATGGAGATCTCAAAGAGCAAACCAACCATCTATGTATTAATGACCGCAAGTATTCCTTTAGCTTTTTTAGCTGGACTAATTAGTTTTTTATCTCCATGTGTTCTTCCTTTAATTCCTGGATACATTTCTTATATTTCTGGAACATCTTTTGATAAAATTTCTGAAAAGAAAAAAAATTTAGTACTTTTAAAAACAGTTTTTTTTACTTTGGGTTTTTCTTTAGTTTTTATAGCTTTAGGTTCGACAGCATCTTTTATAGGAAAATTTTTTTTAACAAATTCAAATATTTTAAGAATTATTGCTGGTATTATTATAATTTTTTTTTCTCTCAAAATAATTGGATTTATTAATTTTAACTTCATGAACAAAGATATAAGATTTTTTACTGACCGATATAGTAATAGCTTGGCTTTTCCATTTATTGTAGGAGCGGCTTTTGCATTTGGCTGGACGCCTTGTATAGGTCCTATACTTGGATCAATTATAGCTTTAGCTGCCCTTGAAGAAAGTATTGGTAAAGGAGTTTTGTTATTATCATTTTATTCTTTGGGCTTAGCCATACCTTTTATAATTTCTGGTATTTTGTTTGATAAATTTTTATTATTTTCAAAAGGTTTTAGAAAATATATGTCAATCATTACAAAAGTAGGTGGAATAATTTTATTATTAACTGGAATAGCCATCCTAACTAACCAATTGCAAGTGCTGGGATTTTTTATGCTAGAATACTTCCCTTTGCTTGGAAATATCGGTTAATCACATACTTTTTCCAATAGCATCTTTTATATTATTTATACCTTCGGATTTTAAAATTTGAATTAACTCTTTTTTTATATCTTTTGCAGCTGAGGGTCCTTTGTAAACAAATCCTGTATAAAGCTGCAGTAGCGAAGCTCCTGCTGAAATTTTTTCATAAGCTGATTTTCCTGAATTGACACCTCCCACTCCTATGATGGGAATCTGAGCATTTAATTCTTTGTAAAACATCTTGATCATATTAGTTGATATTTGACGTAGAGGATCACCTGAAAGCCCACCTTCTTCCTTTTTTAATTTGCTCCTTAAGCTACCTCTATTACCGTTTGTGGTATTAGTAAGTATAATTGCAGAAATTTTATTTTTTATAGCAGTGTTTGCAATTTCTGGAATGTGACTATTATTTATATCAGGTGAAATTTTTAGGAATAATGGAATGTTTGCTTTATTATCTTTTTTTATTTTATTAAGAGCCATTATAAGATCTATAAGTTTTTCGTGATCATGAAAATCTCTTAGGTTTTCAGTGTTCGGTGAAGAAATATTTATAGTAATATAGTCTGCTACATCCAAAAAATTTTTAAATCCTAGACAAAAATCACTTTTTTGATCTTTGGTTTCTTTATTTGGTCCAATATTAACTCCCAGTATACCTTTCTTCTTGTTTGATAAAATTCTAGCTTTTATTGTATCCATGCCTTCATTATTAAATCCTAACCTATTTATTAATGCCTGATCATCTTCAAGTCTAAATATCCTTGGCTTAGGATTTCCGTACTGCTTGAGTGGTGTAACTGTTCCAACCTCTACAAATCCAAATCCTAATTTTAACAATGAATTATAAACCTCTGCACTTTTATCAAAGCCTGCAGCTAGACCAATGGGATTGGAAAAACTTTTTCCAAATAATTCAATATTTAACATTTGCTCATCTTCAACCTCAAACATTTT
>CEUY01021854.1_pt1 | contig 12829 bp, 12 predicted proteins | sample 361481 | NCBI WGS metagenome assembly CEUY01 (sample SAMEA2622737, study PRJEB7988) | marine metagenome | isolation source: saline water (ENVO:00002010), including
TTGTTGTTGTTGTAGCGAAGAGGGGGGAGCAAACCCTTTTTCCTCTAGCTGCATGCATTACGGTGTGCGCTGAGAAAGTTTTAAAAAACCTAGGAAAAATGCTTACCCCCTTGAAAACAAGGGGGTTTTTTTTGGAGTTAAAAAGTGAGCTCATACAATATGATCCCTATATTCTTATTCGTAGCAATTACTGCTTTCCTGCTATTCTGGTCATTCTTTAGCAGGGCTAGGATGCGAAATTCCGGCTTTGGGATTGAATCATTTGGTATTTTTACTAAAGAAGCCCAGCGGAAAGTTAGTGCTCGTATAATTAAACTCCCTCGCTGGTCTTTAGGATGGGACGAGGGGATCATTAGAGATATCCCTTTCACCCTTATCGAAGTAGAACACGAAGCGAATATCTCACAGCAACTCGAACTCAGCAAGGGCAAATTTCTCCCTTCAAATGGTCTCGCATTTGCAGGAATCAGCGATTCTATGAAGCATTTTAATACCGCGAATTTAAAAAATATTTCAGGAACCGTCAGGCTTGAGCCCAAACTGATTCGATTATTTGAGGAAGGTGACTTACTTGATCCGGCTTACCTGCGAAAGGCAGGGAATGCTTTGGTAGAGCTTGCAGAGCAGGCAGAATCGGCCTATCCCGCTGAAAAACAACCAATCGCGTAACGCCCCTTACTCAATGTTATAAGAATGACGCCTTACAGGAATTTAATTTTAAACAAATGAATATTAGAAATTCTCTCTTCAATTTAGCCTAGCGCATCCTCTGCCAAAGGCTCGTTAATTTCTTTCTTTAGAAGATTCGTAAGTATGCTACGCTTAGGCAAGAGAAGAGGTAGAATGGAAAATCCACTTAGAGTTGGAATAGCAGGCTTGGGCTTTGGAGCGACTGAATTTATTCCAACGCTAGAAAGACTAGATGAAATAAAGATAGTCGCTGGTGCGGATCTTAGGCCATGGGCTCGTGAAGAATTTGAAAAACGATACCAAGGCAAAGCATATGCCAGCGTAGAAGAATTATGTGCTGATTCTGATGTTGAGGCGATATGGATAGCAACCCCGAATCACCTGCATGCCCAAAATGCAATTACCGCTGCAAAAAACGGGAAGCATATTCTAGCGCGTAAGCCTTTAGGTATAACGATGGCCGAATGCCAAGCAGTGTTGGATGCGGTCAAAAAAACTGATGTCAAGCTTCTTGCCGGTGGGCAAACTCAAGGAACAAGTCCTTTAATCCGCGAGGCTCGAAATATTATCACTTCGGGTGAGTTAGGCCCCCTTCGGGCAATAAATGTAGTTGCCTATACCGGATGGATGCTCCGTCCGCGTATGCCACAAGAAGTCGACGATTCTGCGGGAGGAGGCGTAATTTGGAGACAGGCTCCCCACCAAATAGAAACAACTCGCTATCTCGCAGGCGGATTGGCAAAAAGTGTTCGTGCGTTCACAGGTAGCTGGCGCCCTGAAAGACCCAATGGTACGGGCTACTACACAGCTGTAATTGAATTTGATGAAAATGTCCCAGTCACGATGACCTATAACGCCTATGGCTATTTCGATACCCTTGGGCTTACTACATGGAGCTCCGATAAAGGGATTGCAGGCAGAGCAAAATCAAGAGCAGCTTTACTTAATGGTGAAATTAATGAGGAAGAAGAAAAAGAAAAAACTCGCTTCAGTTCACCCGGTGAAGGAAGCGTTGTAGGAGGCGAAGCTGGTAGACCATGGACTCCAGGTAATCTAGGAATCTTCCTTATCTCGTGCCAGGAAGGCGACATCCTGATGTCTGAAAACGGCTTGATGGTATACGACAATCATGGAAATCATGAGGTGGAAGTGTTTCAGCCCGGAGGAGCAGGTATGGCTCTCGACTCAGAAGTCTTGGAGTTATATAACGCTATTAGGCATGATAAGCCACTGTTCCATGACGGTCCGTGGGGGATGGCAACCGCTGAAATTCAATGGGCAATCATTGAATCAGGGCGCCAGAATAAGGAAATTACACTTAAATACCAAGTTCCTGTTCCTCCCGGAGAATAACATCAGCCAATCACTCAATAGACCACGGTTGGTCAGTGACTCGCCAGGGCTGTAGGTGAGAGATTTAAATGCAATTCAAAGGTCCAAACCATTCCTAAGTGAATTCTGGTAGAAATTTTTTCATCAAAAAATATCGAGCCGTGGGACCTAATAAGAGGATTGATAAGACGATAATCGCATCATGTAGTAGCAAAAAATGTTAGGTTAAAGCCAATGAACTTGAAAATCGAAGTCAACGATTCAACAAATTTTGCTATGCAGGATTCCTCATGTTTTGCGATAGAAGCCGAGGCCCTTGGCTTCTCTGGTGTCGGGATGCCTGATCACCCTCACACTGGGCAGGATGTTTTTGAGCGTCTAATTACTGCCGCGCAAGATACTGCACGAATAATGCTCTTTCCGTCTGTAACCAACCCGATAACTAGAACTGTAGAAGAGTTGTCTGTTAAAGCAAAAGAACTCCGCACTGTAGCATTAGGCAGAACTCGTCTGATACTAGGAGGGGGAGATAACGCTGTAGGCTTTTTGGGCAAAAAGCCTGCTACTACATTAGAGCTGATTAATGCAGTTCAAATGATTAAAGCAGAGCTAGCAGGAACTGGAGTTGAAGTTTTTATCAATGGAAGTAGCCCTAAAATGCTGGAAGCTGGTGGGTTAATAGCCGACGGTGTCTATGCAATGGTCGGGGTTGATCCAGTGGTAGTAAATACGGCCTTAGAACATGTTTTTCAAGGCGCTCGTAAGGGTGGGCGTGACCCTGAAAGCATACCCATTGCTCTTGGATTACCTGTATTTATGGCATCTTCATTAGAACAATCCATTGAATATGCTCTACCGTATGCATTTTCTAGCTTAAAGAGACGCACAAGGGTTTTTTCTCGAGTTCTAAGGTCAATATTGCCTGCTTTGGAAAATGCCTCCAATTACACTGATCTCTCTAAAAAGGATGCCTGGAAGCTTACTGAAGCAATGGCTATCTGCGGATCCCCTCGTGAAGCCGCAAATAAAACACATGAACTCGCACGTAAAATAGGGCATACCCATTTTATTGCTAGGGTGCAGATGCAGGGTGTTGAGCCAATTGAAGCGTTAAAAGCCTACGGCAAGCAGATATACTTTCCTGAATGATTTTCCTAAAGCATACTCTCTAATTTATCTGGACTAAATTGCAGGAAATACCTTATGCCATTCAGTAACTTGCTGGTAGGCATGTCCTACTGCAAGGACAAGCCGATCATCAAATCGTTTCCCGGTTAGCTGTAGGCCAATTGGCATCCCACTTAATGAAAATCCGTTCGGTATTGATGCACTCGGTAGGCCATTAGGGTTGAATAAACGAGTAAGTCGAACTAATTCACGAGTAGTAATTAAGCCATCTTGCGTACGCATCTCATTTTCCCCAAATTTAGGCGCGTAGATTGGATTAGTAGGGGTAGCAATTAGCGAATACGTTGCGAAAAGTTCATTCCACCGCCGTTCCATTAGCGATCGGACTCTTAAAGCATCTACAAATGCATTGGCAGGTAAAAAGAAACCAGTTTCAATTCTCCGGCGAACCCCAGGGTGATAATCGTTTGGACGAGCACGGATCATTTCTGCATGATAAGAAGTTGCTTCCGCCAAAGTGATAGTAACCTGCGCAATTGAAATATAATCTAACTCTGGAATTTCGACTTCTTCGATTTTTGCTCCAAGTGCTTCTAAAGCGCCCATTGCATTCCAAAAAGCCTTTCGAACCTCCGGATGCATTACCTGCCATATGTGGTTACTTGGTACGGCAATGCGAAGATTGCTGATATCTGTACTAAGACCCTTGAAATAACTCTCTGGTTTTCGATAAACAGATGATGGATCACGTGGATCATGCCCAACCATTGCGTCCATAGCGATAGCAAGGTCCTCTGCCGTTTTTGCCATCGGCCCAACGTGATCTTGACTCCATGAAAGAGGTGTGGCCCCGTATTTGCTTACTAACCCATATGTCGGTTTGAGGCCTGACAGGCCACAAAGAGATGCTGGTGACCGAACCGATCCGGCAGTGTCAGACCCCAAAGCTAATGGCACCATGCCAGCGGCTACAGCTGCTCCTGAACCACTGCTCGATCCTCCAGTAACGCATTCCAAATCCCATGGATTAAGAGGAGCTCCGTATAAGTCGTTATGTTCAGCACCACCATAGGCATATTCGACCATATTGGTTTTGGCTATGGAATAGGATCCAGCATTTTGTAGTTTTGCAACAACAGTTGCATCTTCAGTAGGCAAAAAATCTGCAGTAACAGCTGATCCTGATGTTGTTCTAATGTTTTTTGTCCAGAATAAATCTTTTAAGCCTATTGGTATGCCATGCAGTGGTCCCCTATAGTTCCCTTTCATAATTTCAGCTTCGGCTAAACTCGCTTTGGCTAAAGCTTGATCATAAGTTGTAGTAATAAGGGCATTGAGAGTGGGCTGGAGTTTTGTCGCCCTATCTATAAAAGCTTCCGCAATTTCCACAGGAGATATTCGTCGAGATTGGACTAATTCCGCCAGTTGGGCAACCGCTAATCGGTGTAATCCAGTCTCATTCAATTGTTATCACCCACGCCATTAGGCTCCTCGTTTGAAAATGCTGCTTTACTTAAATATTCGACTCGTTCCAGCATTCCTTGTACATCGGTCATCAACAAGCTCAGATAGGCATCATCTCCTCCAATGCCTACATTCTTGGCTAATAAAATGAATTCTTCTTTTGTCAGTGCTGGTCGATACATAGTCGGATAATACACCTACCGCGTTGACGCTTAAAGCATATGAGGATGAAGCAATCCCCGCGGGAAATTACTTGTCACTTTTTAGTTCGCCAGATTCAATTTCTTCAATACCTTTGCTCTGGGCTAAATGCTCATGAAAAAATGCTGCAGTTCTTTGAAGAGATAGCTCTGCAGCATCAGCCCTTAAGGGAGATGTATCCTGTTTAGGATTTAAAAATGAATGCCCAACACCTTCATACATGAAGAGTTCGTAATATTTATTGTAGTTATCCAAGGATGCGCGAAAAGCGTCAATCTCTTCAATCGGAGTAGTGTGGTCATTGGTCCCATAATGGCACATCATCGGAGCCTCTATAGAATTTAGTTCTGCGCTATCTGGGAAAAGGCTATGGTAGTAAATTACCCCTGCACCAAAAACATTAGATCGAGCAAGTGCGAGCAGTGCAAGCCCACCACCGAGGCAAAAGCCAACCACTCCAATAGAGGATTTGTCTCCTACCCATGGTAGCGAGTGTAAAAAATTTGAACCGGCGCAAATATTAGCGATCGCACGATCAATGTCTAAAGAATTTTTATACCGTAGTTGCGTTGCATGACCTTCAGGTAGTACGCCGTCATAAAGATCTGGGGAAACAGCGACGAAACCTTCACGGGCGAAAGTCCTTGTTATTTCACGCTGGAACCAATTCAACCCTCCCATGCCTGAAATTACTACCAAGCCAGGGTGTGTATTCGAGTCAGCAGGACGAGCAACATAGCCATCGACAAAACTGTCTCCTGAATCGTATCCAGCGTGAAGAGAAAGAATGCTCGTTGTCATTTCTACCGCCTTTTTCATAGGTAATTACTTGCAATACTGAAACGGTATAGGCAAAATCATATATTGCGTTCAATGCATTTAATCTTAACTGGGGGAAAAGTAAAAGATGGGTTTCTTTTTTCAATCACTCAAGTTGCTTATCACTAAAGCCCCAAAGCAGGAGACTGGAAACGGGATTGAATCTTTTGAGTATTTTACTGAGCAAATTCAGAGATCCTTTGATGCTCGCCTCGACGAAATCATGAATAGTTGCTGTGAAGCAATCCAAAAATGCTGTGCTATGAAGTATAGATTGTGCTCCCGTAGTTGTATTTCCGCTAGCTGCTGTCCCCAATAGATGTCGATAGGTATAGCAATTTAGGAGAAATATGCCACCCGCACTTGTCCTTTCAGGGGTTACAAAACTATTCGGAAAAATTCGAGCGCTAGACGCTTTAGATTTAACACTTGAAGCCGGTTCTATCCACGGCTTTGTAGGCCCTAATGGAGCAGGCAAGACCACGATGTTGTCTGTTGTTTCAGGACTAAAACGTCAGACTTCGGGTGAAATAGAATTTGGGGTACCGGCACGTCAAATGATGCTAATGCCAGATACTCCAGAATTCTTCCCTCTTCTAACCGCTCGTGAAGTTGTTGATTTGGCGAGACATCCTTTTCGACACGAAATTGGTGAAACTGATGTTGCATCGATTATTAGAGAGGTTGGACTAGAAGAGGCAATCGACCGTCGAGTTGGCGGTTTCTCCAGAGGAATGAAGCAGCGGCTTGGTTTAGCTGCAGCATTAATTGGTCGGCCTGAGTTAGTTTTATTAGATGAACCTTGCTCGGCATTAGACCCAATTGGACGTAGAGAAGTTTTAGATATGATTTCACAATTAAAAGGTCGTGCTACTGTCTTGTTTTCAACTCATATCCTTAGTGATGTCGAAGACGTATGTGATTCCGTGACTGTAGTTGATCATGGCAAGGCTCTCTATGAAGGAACTGTTAAAGGAATTAAGAAAAAAAGAGGACAGTCCTTTGAACAGGCAGTTTTAGAATTACTCCTACCAGAGAGAGGCGGAAAATGAACCTTTGGCGAATGGAACTAATCCATTTGTTTCGTAGTTGGCGTGGCTGGACTTTGTCTGGAATTTTTTTGTTGGCATCCCTCATCCCTCTTTTTGTAGGATTCTTCATCGAGCGTGCAAATGGATCGTTCCCATATTCGCAGGCTATTGATTGGTACATAACGTTTTCAATAGTCGGGACTCTTGTGTTTGTTGGTATTGTTGTCTCTTCGTTGGCATTTGATGGAAACAGAGATTCATCTATCTTCTTAAGAACTCGGTTTTCAATGAAGCAAATTTTGTTGACCAAAGCTACAGTATATTTCCTTCTTTCCCAAATTTTGTTCTTCGCAGGATTCTTGATCGCCTTATTGGGGGGATTAATTCTTTTCGATACAAGCGATCATTTGAACTTTAATTGGGTTTTATGGGGATTGTTGCTGTACTTTATCTCAGACCTTTTTTATGTGGCATTGATGTTATTTACGTCTTCAATTTTTCGTGGTCCAGTAATTTCTGTGTTATTTACGCTTGCAGTTATTTTAGGTATTCCACTAATTGGGAGCACTCTTATTTCATTAGAATTACTTATGCGAGGACTAATCGAAATACCTTTTGCAGATTGGGAAACTACTTCTTACGTTGCAAGGGCATTACTATGGTGGCCTACTGCACTGACAGATACACAAGGATTTCTAGGTGTTACTAATTCGGAAGTAAGTAGCGGGTATATTAGTTTCCTTGGGGTCTCATATCCTCTGGATGCACATTTTAGGCAAGATGCTTTAATTACCACGATAGTATCAACCCCGATTCTTACATTTCTTGCATGGCTGAGATTTTCAAAACGAGAGATATAGCATTCTTTACATGGTCGTTATGTGCTAGAGAGTTGGTGACCCGCCTCGGACTTGAACCGAGAACACGCTGATTAAGAGTCAGCTGCTCTGCCGATTGAGCTAGCGGGCCACTTCATATAAAGGGTATTAACCTAAAACCAACTCGTCAAATGCTTAATGAACAGGTTTAGCGGCCAGGGTCCATTTCAGGTAATAAATGATCTCTCCAATTAACATCTGAAGGTAATACCGTATCTATAGCCCGCAAGTTGTAATAACTGGAATCAGCCCCAGGAGGATTACCACCATCTTGGACAGTTTTGACAGCATCAGCAAGTAATTTACGGGCAACGATAATAGCCTTATCAGCGGGACCTAAGTGCTCTTTGGAGCGATCGACAATAGTGCCCATCATTTCCTGTATCGCACGATCTTGCGTATTAATCCCACGTATGCCTGAGAAAGTTTCTGTTTTTTGTACAGAGCGATCAATTCCCCACCAATTAGACCTATTCCTAAGAGAGGTGAAGCCATTTTCGACATCAATATCTTCACCGTAACCATTTCCGGATGCCTTTAGGCCAGCTTCTCCGTCACTAATCAATCGTTCTTCCCAAGTGTAATACCAATTCCAAACTATGCAGCGTTCATCATCAATCGGCACCCAGTGATGACCATGTGTCTGATTAGAAACTCCTCTACCTGCAGGCCTCAGCTGTGTCCATGGCATCACATAATGATATCCGCGCGCGTATTGCTCATCTGAACCTAAGCGGCGAATTCCATAGTACCTATACCCATATTCAGTTTCATCAACCTCCAAAGTTGGAGCCTCTCCTTGAACAAAAACATCGTTAATTGGAATCCCTGGCTGAGCAGGGTTTTCCTTCAGAGCACGGTGCAAAATAGGAGCATGCGAGGTATCTATGCCACCTTCCAAAGCTTGTAGCCAATTACATTCTTCTATAACTTTTGTCACGGAACGCTGGTGGTCAGCAGCTCGAGTCCATTCAAAATTAGGTGCGGCAGGCTTTTCGTTAATCGGTCCCATATAGACCCAAACCACACTTCCAAGTTCGATAGCTGGATATGATTTAGCTTTTATTTTTTCTGCGAATTGGTTCGGTTCGTTCATTTGGTCGACGCACTGTCCAGAAATATCAAATTTCCATCCATGGTAGACGCACCTGAGTCCATTCTCTTCGTTTCTTCCCAACCAGAGAGAGGTGAGCCGATGGGGGCAATACTCATCAAGTATGCCGATCTGGCCACTGGTATTACGGAAGGCAACTAGGTCTTCCCCAAGCAAGCGAAGCCTGACTGGGGCGCAGTCCAGCTCTGGTAGTTCCCAATCTAGCAATGCGGGGATCCAGTACCTGCGCAAAAGGTCTCCCATTGGAGTACCAGGGCCAACCTGAGTTAATAGATCATTTGTTTCTTTAGTAAGCATCTGAAATTTTAAGTGCCTCTAGGAAGAAAATAACTTTGAATATTAAGTAAAGTCAACCTTCTGGTGAAGCCTCCGGATCTCCTTTTGCCAAAATATAAGCATTGATACCTAGTGTGCAAAACAAGGTAAGGGAAGCGGAACCTGCGAGCATGATGAATACCCATTGGACACCAGGGCCATCTGCGAGCATCCCCCCGCTCACTCCAGCCAAAGACCCTAACCCAAATCCGGTTAAAGCAGTGAGCCCATACGCTCTTCCTTGTAGCCGCTCAGAAGTGTAATCCGAAATCATTGCTACCGAAGTTGGTTGAGCCATGAAATTAAAGAAGACAAACACAGAAGAAGCTATTAGAAGCAACCAGCCTGCACCTAACGACATCAGAATTAAAGGGGGAATAGTAAGAGCAACAGCAGGAACTATGAGACGTTCTCTTTTGAACCGCTCTCCAAGCTCGCCTCCAATATATTGTCCCAATACCCCAAATAAAAGTGCGACAGTTGCAACCGCTCCTCCGACTACAACAGGCTTAAGTCCAAAAACGTCTAAACCTAAATTTGTAGACAAGTGCAGTGGCAAAAATAGTGTGAGTCCACGAAAAATAAAACCAAAACTAGCGTTGATAACAAATATTAATATTAAAGGAATCAAAAAACTTTGAGCCCTATGCTGAGGCTTCAAAGAATCAGCTTGATTTGCATCGGGACCTATCGAAGATCGCAATGCAATTAATGTAATGAGAAATGAAAGTAATGCAAATACTAAAAATGCACCCCGCCAGCTCCACACTCCGGCAATTGCGGCAGCAATAAATGGTGCAAGTGCAGTCCCTAAGTTTCCGCCAGCTCCATGAATACCCAAAGCTCTCGCACGCTGCCGAACAGTTCTGCTAATAAATGAAAGCCCAGCGGGGTGATACATCCCCCCGAAAATACCCATCAATACCAGGGCAAAACCTAATACTTGGATGTTAGGAGAAATTGCGGCAATCAATGCAGCAACGCCTGCGCCGGCCATCGAGATCGCGACTGTATTTTTAGAGCCAAATCGATCGGCAGTTGCACCAGCAGGCAAAGCAGCCCCCGCATATGCAAGCGAAGAGATAGTGCCCAAAACTCCGAGCGCCGCAATAGTCACACCAAATTCAATGGCAACTACTGCCAAAATAGCCCCGTACACTAGTTCAACAGCATGGTTTAATCCATGTGCGACACCGGTGAACGCCACAATTTGGCGTTCACCGGCAGTCATACGATCATTAACAGATTGTTGTGGCAAAGTATTAAAACCTAGAGCCCACGTCCAGCACTAGCATCTAGTACCGCACCTTGTTCCTCATTCTCGTCATAAGTCCATTTATAATGAGGATCCTGATACACCTCTTCGGGCATAAGGCTCTCTAGCCCACGTTTACCTATTTCCTCTTCATACATTTTTCGGACCCATGGCTCCTCAACTGGATATTCTATTTGATCCAACAAACGATTATTTCTTTCAGCACGCATTTGTTTAATTGGTGAAAGAGCTAAGTACCTTGCAGGTTCAACGCTAACGTTAAAGTGCTGGTGGAACCAATTATTTGGTGGAACAAACATACTGGCTTCATGCCATGGAACAATTACCTTCTCTTCTCCCTCAGGCCACATAATTGAGTACCCTTCGCCTGCAGGGATCATGATAAATACACCTGGGCCATGCCGGTGAGCCTTTTTATAAGTCCCTGGAGGGAATACTGACATATGCCCACCCATTTCTGAGTGAGGGAAACGAATGTCTACCACATGTCCTCCCCCGCCTCTCTGTCGATGTGGTACGAGTCCATTCCAGGCAGCAAGATCAGTGAAAAAATTACCGTGCCAACTGGCACCACGACCACCAGGGGCTCTTTTCGCAACTGAGTAAAGTTCATCTTCACTAGTTTCAAGCAACTGAGTATCTTGGTAATCGTTATTGAAAAAATAGCTGGGATCAGGTACCAAAGACATTCCAACTGGTAAGTGCGTGTTACTAATCAGCCTCGCAGGTTTATCTCCCCTGGCATTACTGAATTGCCGAATCGAACCACGCGGTATAAGAAATAGGCTTCGTGGACCCCATTCAAAGGTTTTCTTACCAACGCCGTCTGCCCATATCGTTGTCATTCCCTGTCCATCCACCACATACACTGCTTCATCCAAAGCAAATCTATATGGAGCGACAGTACCGCCAGGCGCAATCTCCGTAACTCTTGCGTCTACAATGCCTTCCATCCCCGCTAGTTGAATAAACGCTGAATTGCACCCAAGGAAATCCCAAGGTGCTGTTTCAATAGTCCTGCAATCTTCTATGAAATATCCTGTGTGAAGAGGAAGCCCTAAACCTTGAACCCATTGATCGTAAGGAAGGGTGGATCGAGCATCCGTATCTATCTTCAAATCACTAATTAATTTAGCTGGTGCATCGTCTGTCATATTCTGTCTCCTTCTCCTTATTCATTACGACCTTCGCTCCTTCCAACGAATTCGTCAAGGTTTCATCTGTAATTCAAGTGTATATCCCTAACTCAATCTAGATAATTACCTCTAAATTCCTTTATCAAATCAATGTTTGTAACAACGGGGACCTTATATCTCCTTAATTCCCTAAGCCAAACCGACTCTCTAAAGAGAAATATCTAGCAATGTAGCGTAATATATGCCAATGGAGCTATCACTTGAGGAACATCTTGCCGTTCCATACCGGTTGGTTATGGAATCATTTGAAGATGTCGATGGAGAGTGGCGACGACGTGCTTCTTACCCAGAGCTTCCAGGATGCACTGTAGTTGGCGATTCTGCAGTAGACGTGATTGATGAGCTTGATCTTTTACGAGAGCAACTGATACAGCAAATGTTTGAGAGTGGCACTCCAGTACCTATCCCACGTCCTCCGCTCCGTTCGCGACCGCCAATTTTAGATGAAGCCCGCCTGGGTTTTGTGAAATATCTTTTAGAGAAAGGGGCCATATCTGAGCATGAAAACGGCTAACCTAAGGCCCTCTTCCGTCGAGGAGACATAAAGTGGCACAAACTGTACTAGGCTTTGCAACCTCGCACGGCCCTCAACTAAGAATGACTCCTGATAAATGGGCATTATTGCAAGAAAAAGATAAACATGATCCTCGATTTGATTATGAGGCTCTATTAGCCAGAAATATCCCCAACATTGAAGACGAAATCACACCTCAAAAATTTGTAGAACGCTATGAGTCTTGTCAAAAAGCGCTTCAAGTTCTTAAGAATACAGTTGCTGAAATAGGCCCCGACGTCATAGTAGTCATAGGCGACGATCAGCATGAACAGTTCATGGAAGACAATATGCCTATGTTTTCTATTTACTACGGAAATGAATTGCCGATTCGAGAAAGGCAAGGTCCGGGTCGAGATGCAGCGCTACAAAAAGCTTGGTCAAGTGGTGCACGTGAATGGCGAAATGCGCAAGAACCCGTAGGTGATTCATTTCAACCTGGGCACCCTGAACTCGCTAAACACATTATTCAGCACTTTGTTAATCAGAATATCGATATTTCTGTAACTAACAAACTTCAAGACGATATTGGAGCAGGGCATGCCTTTGCGTTTCTCTATCGACAAATTTTACCTGAGGGTAACATTCCCATTATTCCTTTGATGGTTAACTGCTTCTACCCCCCCAATCAACCCACAGTTGCTAGATGCTACGATGTCGGCAAAGAACTGAGAGCAGCCATAGACTCTTGGGAAAGTGACGCACGCGTTGCAATCATGGCATCTGGGGGATTAAGCCATTTCATTATTGATGAAGAAATTGATCGCATAGCGCTCGCTGCACTGGAATCCAAAGATGCAGAGACATTAAAAACTCTCCCTAACGATCGGCT
>CEUY01001212.1_pt1 | contig 12799 bp, 10 predicted proteins | sample 361481 | NCBI WGS metagenome assembly CEUY01 (sample SAMEA2622737, study PRJEB7988) | marine metagenome | isolation source: saline water (ENVO:00002010), including
TGTCTTGAGCCATTTGGTAAATTTTATTTTGAATGGACTCAAGTTATTTTCTTTTTATCTGTTGCTTCTATGTTTTTGGGAGCCATAGCTGCAATTGCACAAAAAAATCTTAAAAGACTACTTGCTTATAGTTCTATAGGGCATGTAGGATATGTATTAATTGCTTTGGTTTCTACCAGTGATCAAGGTTTGAAAAGTGCTTCAATTTATATGTTTATTTATCTAGTTATGAACATTGCAGTATTTTCAATTATCCTGTCATTAAAAAAATCAGATGCTTATGTTGAAAAAATAAGTTCGCTAAGTGGTTTAAGTAAATCAAACCCTGTTATTAGTGCATCATTAGCAATAATAATGTTATCAATGGCAGGAATTCCCCCATTTATGGGCTTTTTTGGAAAATTTTATGTATTTATTGCAGCTATTGAAAGCCAATTGTACATCTTAGCTGTGTTAGGTGTATTAGCTAGTGTAATTTCAGCATTCTATTATCTAAGAATTATCAAGAGTATATATTTTGATGAACCAACTGATAATGAAGCTTTTGAATTTACAATAAGCTCAGAGTCTAAAGTGATATTATTTATCTTTATGATATTAATTACATTTTTTATACTTTATCCTTCACTTTTAACTAATGTTGTTTCAAGTATATCTCTTTAATTTATATCAGTGTCATTACCTATTAAAATAAAAAAATTTTTATTGGAACAAAACTCAAATTTGATTCACTTAGAAAGTGTTGAATCTACTATGAAAGAGATAAAAAAGCATATTGGAGATAAAAATATTTGCTTAATTGCTGATGAACAAAAAGAAGGTATAGGAAGAAGAGGTAGTCAATGGGTCAGCCCCAAAGGCAATATTTATTTATCTTTTTTACTGGAGTACAACTTGTTAATTGAAGATCATTTTTTGTTTACAGCAGTCGCTGCTAATTCAATTATGTTATGCTTAAATAATTATATAAATGAAAATATTTATATAAAATGGCCTAACGACATAATCGTTAATGGCAGTAAAATTGCAGGAATTATGACTGAGATAGTAGAACATAACGGCATTAAGTATGTAATCATAGGCATTGGTATTAATGTAGAAACTTCACCAAAACTTAGCGATTACAAAACATGTTGTGTAAATAATTTTAATTCTAAACTCATGTATGAAGAATTTCTTTTAAATTTTTTTCAGACTTTTTTCTCTGAATATGCAATGATTGTTAATAATGAACACAATAATATTATAAATAAATTTAGAAATAATATGAATGATTTAGGTAAAAAGATAACTATTCTGCTTCCTAATGGTAAAAAAGAAATAGTATTTTTAAAAAATTTAAATTCAGACGGATCTCTTCTTGTAGAAAAAGAAGGTAAGCAAGAAAGTTTATTTTCAGCAAGGATTATAGATGATTTTAATTGATGTAGGTAACACTAATATTGTTTTTGCTGTGAGCGCAAATAATTTGCTGAAGAAAATAAAAAGAATAAAAACTAATGAAGATAAAAATAAATTAAAAAAAGTAATTAATAAAATCATTATAGATTTTGTCTCAACTAATAGACTTGACTATGACAATATTGCAATTATTTCTTCTGTGGTACCTAATTTAAATTTACTAATTAAAAATGTTTTAAAAAATAACTCAATTAAAGGATTTGTAATTAGATCAAAAGATATATTGCCCTTTTTGAAAATTAGATATGATTTAAAAGAAATTGGAGCTGATAGACTTGCCAATTCAATAGCGATTATAAAAAATAATATTTCAAATAGTATTGTTATTGATTTTGGAACAGCTACAACTTTTGAGGTAATTAAAAATAATATTTTTTTAGGAGGAATAATTTTTCCAGGAATTAATTTGTCAAAAGAAAATCTCATTAAAGAGGCATCATTGCTAAAAAATACTCAAATTGCTAAAACAAATAAAGTAATAGCTAATAATACTCAAAAATCAATTCAGTCGGGTTTTTACTGGGGGTACTTATTAGCAATAAATGGTTTAATTAAAAAAATTTCCATGGAAAATAAATTTAAACCAAAAATCATTCTTACTGGAGGACTAGCAAATATATTTAAAAATGATATTAATCCCAGACCTATTATTAGGCCTAATTTAACACTAGAAGGTCTTAAAATTATTGGATCAACTTATTATGCTAAAAAAAAGAGATAATTTAAAAATATATAAAAAAGGCCTTTATTTTTTATCCTTAGGTGGAATAGGTGAAATTGGTGCAAATTGTTATTTATATTGTTGCGATGATAAATGGATCATGATTGATTTGGGATTATCTTTTGCTGATGAGCAATTTCCTGGAGTGGATTTATTAGTACCAAAAATTAATTTTCTTGAAGAGATAAAGGATAAACTTGAAGCTATTATTATTAGTCATGGACATGAGGACCATGCTGGTGCGGTAGCATATTTAGCAGATAAAATTGAATGTCCAGTTTATGCTTCAAGTTTCCCAAAACTTTTAATTGAAAACAGACTAAAAGAATTTGGAAAACTAGACTCAGTTAATTTAATTGAATTAGATTCATCTAAAAATTTATCATTAAAAAATTTCAATTTAAAATTTCTAGATACCACTCATTCTATACCTCAACCACAGGCAATAGTTATTGAAACGAAGTATGGCAATTTATTACATACAGCTGATTGGAAAATAGATAATCAACCAACTTTGGGAAAAGCCTTCAATCAAAACAAATTTATTAATCTAGGTAATGAAGGAGTTCTAGCCCTTATTGGTGATTCAACAAATGCGGATGTTCCTGGTTTTTCTTCTTCTGAAGAAAAAGTTAAAGACGAATTAAAACAAATATTTTCAAGATATATAAATAGAATTATTGTTACATGCTTTTCATCTAATATTGCTAGAATTATTAATATAGTTGATGCAGCAAAAAAAAATAATAGAAAAATTGCTTTGATTGGCAGAAGTATGAAAAAAAATATTGAAGCTGCAGTAAAATCAAATTTAATTGAAAACCTAGATATTTTTATATCTGAAGAGGAAGCTTCTTTGATACCAAAAGAAAATTTGTTAATAATATGTACAGGAAGTCAAGGTGAAAAAAGATCAGCTTTGTATAGAGTTGCTTATAATTCACACCGAAATATTACTTTAGAGAAAGATGATGTGGTTATCTTTAGTTCTAAGGATATACCTGGAAATGAAAAATCAATAAATGCTCTAAAAAATTTATTAATAAGGCAAAGAGTTGAAATTATTACTGCTGATGATGACCTAGTGCATGTATCAGGGCATGGTTATGCAGAAGAAATCAAACAAATGTATAATTGGACAAAGCCTTTTATATCAATTCCTGTACATGGAGAACCTATGCATCTTGAATCACATAAAAAAATTTCTGAGGCCTCACAGGTACCTATAACTAAAATCCTTCAAAATGGTAAATGCTTAAAAATAGCACCGGGAGATTGTGAGATTGTTGATAATGTAGAAACTGGAAAATTAATTGTGGAGGGAAAATACCTTTATGACTCTGAGTCTGATTTTATTAGGGATAGAAGAAAATACTCATATGAAGGTATAGCAATGTTAACTTTAGTAATTAATCAAGATCTTTCGATAGATAAAAATATTCAATTAAGTTTTATTGGATTACCATATGAAGAGTTAGACTTAATTAAGAATGAATTTAAAACAGAATTTATAGAAAATTACCTTAAATTTAATGACTCGCAAAAATCTATAGATCAAAATGTTATAGATGTAATTAAAAAGAGTTTAAAATATGTTCTTAAAAATATTTTACATAAAAAACCAGAAATTAAAATTCATTTAATTAGAAAATAATGCAAATATTTTCATATTTTTTATTTTTTGTTGTAATTTGGTGGGTATTATTTTTTATTTTCTTACCCATTAAAAATGAAACTCCTAAAGAATGGCAACTAGGAAATGCTAACAGTGCGCCAATAAAAAGTTATCTTTTAATAAAAGTTATAATTACATCAGTTTTATCTTTTATTATATTGATTACTTTAATATACTTTGGTTTAGATTTAGCTTTTTTATTTAAATAATGAAATATTCAGAATTTTTTATACCAACTGTAAAAGACTTACCAAGTGATGCAGAGATTATTTCACATCAATTAATGATTAAGGCTGGAATGATAAAGCAATCTAGTGCTGGTATTTATTCATGGCTACCACTTGGATTTAAGGTTTTAAAAAATATTGAGCAAATAGTAAGAGAAGAACAAAATAATGCAGGTGCTAATGAAATGTTAATGCCAACTATTCAATCTTCAGACTTATGGGTAAAATCAGGTAGATATAACGACTACGGTAAAGAAATGCTTAGGATAAAAGATAGAAGTGGAAGAGAAATGTTATATGGACCAACTAACGAAGAGTTAATAACAGATATTTTTCAAACTTACGTAAAATCTTACAAAGAACTCCCTAAAAATTTATATCATATTCAATGGAAATTTAGAGATGAGGTGAGACCAAGATTTGGCGTTATGAGAGGTAGAGAATTCCTCATGAAAGACAATTATTCATTTGATTTAAATGAAGAAGAAGCAAAAATTTCTTATAATAAAATGTTTAAAGCATACATTAAAACTTTTTTAAGATTGGGTTTAACGCCTATTTCCTTAAGAGCCGAAACAGGTCCGATAGGTGGAAATTTGAGCCATGAATTTCAAATATTAGCTAATACTGGTGAAAGCACACTATACTATGATAAAAAATTGGAGACCTTGGATCCAGAAAGTCTTGACCCTGAAAAGTTACAATCATTTTATGCTGCCGTGGATGATCAACATAATGAAAATAATTGTCCAATCAAGGAAGAAGATTTAAAAATATCTAAAGGTATTGAGGTTGGACATATTTTTTATTTTGGAACAAAATATTCTGAAAAATTAAATGCATATGTTCAGGATAAAAATGGAAAAAGACAAGCAGTCCATATGGGCTCTTATGGAATTGGAGTTTCAAGATTAGTCGGAGCATTAATTGAAGCAAATCATGATGAAAAAGGCATAAAGTGGCCAAAGGAAGTAGCTCCGTTTAAGATAAGTATAGTAAATTTAATGCCAAATGATCAAAATTGTAACACAATAGCATTAGATTACTATTATGATTTTATGACAAAGGGTATTGAAATACTTTACGATGATAGAGATTGTAGTATAGGAAAAAAATTATCTGATAATGATTTAATAGGTACACCGGTACAAATTATAATTGGAAAGAGAGATGTATCTACAGGTGTTATAGAATTAAAAGATAGATTTTTAGATAAATGTGAAAAAATTCAATTAAACGACGTTAAGGAAGTTGTTTCAAAAAAACTAAATTCTTAATGCTATCTAGATCAGAGACTTTAATCACAAAACGTTTTTTATTTTCTAAAAAAACTGAAGGATATGTATCAGTATTCTCTTGGTTTTCAATTATTGGAATTATGTTAGGTGTAGCAGCAATTATCATTGTTATGTCAGTTATGAATGGATTTCGTTCTAATTTAACAGAAAGATTAATTGGGGTAAATTCTCACCTGAATGTATATTCTTTTACTGATAAAATTAATGGTAATGATATTAATATAATTAAAAAAAATTTAAAAAATAAAAATTTAAAAGATTTTTTTATTTCAATTGAGACTCAAGGTTTAATAATAAGCAATAATATTTCAAAAGGTGTAGTAATTAGAGCTTATAATGAAATAAGTAAAAAACATTATTTATACAAAAAATTAATTGATAAAAAAATATCTAAAATAGATTTTAATAAAATAATAATAGGTGACTCTTTAGCTAGAGAATTGGGTCTACAAATAGGAGATGAATTAAAAATAGCTATTCCAAAAACTGATAAATCTTTATTAGGAAATATCCCTAGGTTTAAAACTTTAACAGTTGCTGGAATTTTTGATTTTGGAATGTATGAGTATGATTCAAATCTTGTATTTATATCTATTGAACTATCAAGAAAGTTACTTTTATTAGAAAACGATATATTTAATAGGATTGAATTTTATTTAAATGAACCTCTAAATGTAAATGATTTTAAAGAAATTATTGACTCAAAAATAAAAAAAAATAGTTTAAATCTATACTCACTATCCTGGATTGACAGAAATTCTTCATTAATGAATGCATTAAAGGTAGAAAAAAATGTTATGTTTTTGATTTTGACTTTAATTATAATTGTAGCATCAATGAATATAATTTCGGGATTGGTTATTTTTGTTAAGGAAAAAAATAAAGATATAGGTATATTAAAAAATTTAGGCTTTACTAACTTATCTATCCTCAAAGTTTTTTTTGCTATTGGTATTACTATTGGATTAATAGGAACTATTTCTGGAACTTTACTAGGGATAATTGTAACTGAAAATCTTATATTTATTCAAAATATTTTAGAAAAATTTTTAGATACTGAACTATTTAGTGAAGAAATCTACTTTTTATCAACACTTCCTTCAGATATTAAATATTATGAAGTTGTATTTGTATTTTTTATTTCAATAATAATAACTATATTGTCAACTTTATTTCCAGCAATAAGAGCTTCGAATGTTGATCCTATAGATATATTAAAAAATGAATAATTTGATATCAATAAATAACTTAGAAAAAAAATTTTGCTTATCAAATAAAGATGAATTACTAATTATTCAAGATCTTAATTTAAATATTTCTAAAAACTCTATTACTTCAATTATTGGACCATCTGGTAGTGGAAAGTCTTCTTTATTAAATATCATAGGACTTTTGGACTCAAACTTTAAAGGAAACTATTTTTTTGAAAATACTTCTATAAAACAAATGTCCAGCAAAAATTTAAGTAATCTAAGAAATAAAAAAATAGGTTTTATACACCAATTTTTCCATTTAATTCCTGAATTAAGTGTTCATGAAAATGTTGTATTGCCAGCATTAATACAAAGAAAAAAAGACTCCGAAATAAATAGTGAAGCCTCAAGTCTCTTAAAAGAATTTGAAATAATTGATAAAAAAAACATGAAGCCAAATAAATTATCAGGAGGAGAGCAACAACGAGTTGCCATTGCAAGATCACTTATAAATAAACCAAGTCTTATTTTAGCTGATGAAATGACTGGTAATTTAGATGAAAAAACATCTGATGAAATAATAAGATTTTTTTTAAATTTTTTACAAACTCATAATATATCTTTGCTTTATGTAACTCATAATCAAAGCTATGCAGAAATGGCAAAGCATAGATATGAATTAAAAAATAAAAACTTAATCCTAAAATGATTACTCCTTTTATTCATTTAAGATGTTTGTCTTCATATTCTTTATCAGAAAGTACGCTTAAAATAAAAAAATTGGTAGGTTTAGCAAAAAAAAATAAATTACCTGCTTTAGCAATTACTGATAACAATAATATGTTCGGGGTATTTGAGTTTTCACAAGAATGTATTAATAATAATATTCAACCAATTATAGGTACTTCAATTAATTTACTTGATGTAAAATCAAGAGATAAAATATCTCAACTTTCTTTTTTAGTGAAAAATGAAATTGGATATAAAAATCTTATTTATTTAAGCTCTCTATCTTACCTGAACAAGGGTTCTGAGGTAGGGATTCATATTGAAGATCTTAAAGGACATACAAACGGCCTTTTTTGTTTTATTGGAGGAGAATACAATCCTCTTCTAATTTTACATAATGAGAATAAAAAAACTGATGATTTTATTTCTAATTTAAAAAATTTATTTGAAAATAATCTTTTGTTTGAATTACAAAGAATTAATGATGATATTTTAGATTCATTTGAAGAATTTTTAATTAATAAATCAATAAAATTCAATATTCCATTAATAGGTACAAACAACATAAAATTTGGAGAAGAAGAAGAATTTTCTGCTCATGACGCTTTGTTATGTGTTGCTCAAAAAACTACTATTAATAATGGAAATAGAACAACATCCAATAATCAATTAGCTTTTAAAAATAATGAGAAAATGTCAGAATTATTTTCTGATATTCCTGAAGTTATTAAAAACAATTTTAATGTAGCTATATCTTGCAGCTATTATCCAAAAGAAGTATTACCAAAACTTCCTAAGTTTAAAAACGAATTAAATCTGTCTGAAAGTAATTTGCTTATCAAAATGTCTAAAACTGGACTTGATAAAAAAATCAAAGAAAAAAATATAAAAGATGCACAAATTTATAATGATAGATTAGATTACGAAATTGGAATCATTACTAAAATGGGATTTGCAGGATATTTTTTAATAGTATCTGATTTTGTAAATTGGGCAAAAGAAAACTATATACCTGTAGGACCTGGTAGAGGTTCAGGAGCTGGTAGTGTAGCAGCTTGGTCTTTGGGTATAACGGATTTGGATCCAATAAAATATAGCTTGCTTTTTGAAAGATTTTTGAATCCCGAAAGAGTGTCAATGCCTGATTTTGATATTGATTTTTGTCAGATTAGAAGAGATGAAGTTATTGAATATGTAGCTGATAAGTATGGAAGAGATTCTGTAGCTCATATAATTACATTTGGAACTTTGGCATCTAGAGCTGCTGTTAGAGATATTGGAAGAGTATTGGAAGTTCCATATGGTGAGGTTGACTCATTTGCAAAATTAATTCCATTTAATCCCTCAAATCCTCTTACATTAGCTGATTCAATAAAATCAGAAAAATCTCTTAGAGATATTATTGATACAGATGAAACATTATCTAATGTTGTAGATATAAGCTTGAAACTTGAAGGAGTTCATCGTCATGCCTCTACTCACGCTGCAGGTGTTGTAATAGGTGATACAAGTTTATCAAATGTTGTTCCTCTATACAAAGATCCAAATACAGAAACTAATGCAACACAATTTTCAATGAAATATGTAGAAAAAGCAGGATTGGTAAAATTTGATTTTTTAGGTTTAACTACTCTATCAATAATTAACGAATGTGTAGATTTGATTAAAAAAGATATTCCAGATTTTTCAATCAAAAATATTACTTTAAATGATAAAAAAACTTTTCAGCAACTTAGCAGAGGAAATGCTGTAGGAGTTTTTCAATTAGAGAGTAATGGAATGAGTAGTGTTTTGAAACAATTGCAGCCAGATAAATTTGAGGAGATTATCGCCGTAGTTGCTCTTTTTCGTCCAGGGCCAATGGATAACATTCCTTCATTTTGTAATAGAAAACATGGTAGAGAAAAAATTGATTACATACATCCAATGTTGGAAGATGTTTTAAAAGAGACTTATGGAATTATAGTATACCAAGAACAAGTAATGCAAATTGCTCAAGTTTTATCAAATTATACTCTTGGTGAAGCTGATTTGTTAAGAAGAGCAATGGGTAAAAAAATCCAAAAAGAAATGGATGATCAAAAAAATAGATTTATAGATGGTGCACAAAAAAATAATATTAGTAAAAATGAAGCGTCAAAAATATTTGATTTAGTTGACAAATTTGCTGGTTATGGATTTAATAAAAGTCATGCAGCAGGTTATGCCCTTATTTCATATCAAACTGCTTATCTAAAATCTAATTTTCCACACGAATTCATGACTGCTACTTTAAATTTTTCAATTGATAGAACTGATAAAATTATATCACTTAAGCAAGAATTAGAAAAACTTGGAATACCCTTTCTAAAGCCTGATATTAATTTTTCACAAGAAAAGTTTTCTATTGAAAAAAACAATGAAACAAAATCAATAAGGTTTGGATTGAGTGCAATAAAGGGTGTCGGCACCAAATCCATTAAGTCAGCAATATCAGTAAGGGAAAATAATGGAAAATTTTTAACAGTGATAGATTTTTTAAAAAGAGTAGAAAATGAAGTAGTTAATAAAAGACAATTAGAAAAATTAATTCAATCTGGCGCATTTGATTCAGTTGAAAATAATAGATCAAAGCTGTTTTCAAACGTTCCAAAATTTGTTAATTTATTTGGATCTAGCACAATAAAAAACAATCAAAGTTTACTTTTTGAAGAAGAAGTTATATCTTTTGAGGATAAAAATTTATTTGATCAACAAATTACCGATTGGAATTCAGGTGAAAAATTAAAAAATGAATTAGAAGTTATTGGATTTTATTTTAGTGATCATCCACTTAATCATTATCCAAGAAAATTTTTTGCATTTCAAAATATAATTTCATTTGATGAAGTTCTAAATGATGAAAATATTAAAAAAATTAGGCTATGTGGTTCAGTTCTAGATATAAAAGAAAGATCAAATAAAGATGGCAGAAAATATGCTTTTATAACAGTTTCTGAAATATCTTCACAGTATGAGTTATCAATTTTTAGTGAAAATTTGAGTAAGTTTAGACATCTATTAAAAGAAGGAAATTTATTAATATTTGATGTCGATATTATTTTAAATTCAAATGAAAAAAGATATGTAGTTAGATCAATAAAAAAGTTCGAAAGCGAATTTGATAGTATAGAAAAAAAAATAGATATATTTATTAAATCTCAAAATTTAATTGAATTAAAAGAAAAGTTATTTTCAGAAAAGAAACCCCTTAAATGTAAAATATCTTTATTTTTAAACATAAATAATAAGTTAATTAATTTTGATTTAAATAATAAATATTCTTTAAAGTCATATAAAGAACTGGATTTACTTAAAAATTCAAAAAAACTTGACTATAATATAGATATTGCTTGAAAATTATAATTTTTAGGATTAATAGCCTCAAAAAACTAGCACACAGAAAAAACCGGTGTTTTTGTTTCTGTGGAGGTTAAACCGGAGTTATCTATGAATCTACCAGAAGTTAAAATTGAAGACCTTCTCGAGGCTGGAGTCCATTTTGGACATAACGTGAGAAGATGGAACCCAAAAATGGGAAACTATATTTTTGGGGTCAGAAATAATATACATATTTTTGATTTAAGAATTACACAAGAGCTTTTAAATAATGCACTTGTTAAAATTTATGAAACAGTCTCCAAATCAGGGAAAATATTGTTTGTTGGAACAAAAAAACAATGTGCTGATACAGTCAAAGAGCTAGCAGAGGTTAGTAATAATTTCTTTGTAAATAAAAGATGGCTTGGAGGAACTTTAACTAATTGGAATACTATTTCAAATTCAATAAATCGTCTAGACGACCTTGAGAACAAACTTAATGATCCATCTTTTACAAATAGTGTTTCTAAGAAAGAATTACTTGAAACTTCTAGAGAAAAAGAAAAGCTCCAATTGAATTTGGGTGGTATAAAAAATCTAAATGGTAAACCTGATTTAATTATTGTATTGGATATCTTGAAAGATAAATTGGCAGTTTTAGAGGCTAAAAAATTAAATATACCTGTTGTTGCAATAGTTGATACTAATGCTGACCCAGATCTAGTTGATTATGTTATTCCTGGTAATGATGATGCTATCAGATCAATAAATTTGTATAAAAAATACTTTTTAGAAACAATTAATGATGCGCGTCAATTTGTAAAAGAAGATAATGATACAAAAAACAAAGATGCTGATTAAGAAAACTTTTATAGGAGATTAGATGTCAGATTTAAATTTAGTAAAAGAATTGAGAAAAAAAACAGGGGCTGGTTTTTTGGATTGTAAAAATGCTCTTAAAGAGAATAATAACGACATAGATTTATCTATAGACTCGCTTAGAAAAAAAGGCCTTGCAAAGGCTACAAAAAAATCATCAAGAGAAGCTAATGAGGGTGCCGTAGGTTTTTATAATAATGATAATTATTCAGTTATAATAAAAATAAATTCAGAAACTGATTTTTCAGCTAAAAGTGAAACTTTTTTAAATTTTTTGGATAAACTTGGTAATTTAGCACTAAATAAAAATGACCCCAAATTAACTTTAGAAAATTTTTTAGATTGTATTGATAGTGACAAAAAAGTGTCTGATCTTTTAACTGAAATGATAGCGAAAATAGGAGAAAATTTAATTATCAGTTATTTAAAAGTAATTCAAAAAAAAGATATGTATTCAAATTTTTATATTCATAATCCATACACTAAAAATATTGGAAAAATTGTTTCTAGTGTTTTTTATTCATCAGAAAATAACACAGAGGATATTAAAAATTTTGCTAAGAATTTATGTATGCATATCGCTGCTTCAAAACCTGAGGCAATAGATGTTGATCAATTGCCAACTGAATTGATAGAAAATGAAAAAAAAATACAAGAAGAAATGATAAAAGATTCAGGTAAACCATCAAATGTTGTGAGTAAAATTTTAGAAGGTAAAATGAAAAAATTCTACAGTGAAGTTACATTGCTTAATCAAAATTTTGTGCTAGATCCTGATAAAACTATTAGAGAGGCTATAAAAGAAAAAAATATTTCTAGTGCTTTTGGTCTACAAAATTATGTTTTAGTATCTTTATAACTAAATGAATGAAAGAGTTTTAATAAAACTATCTGGAGAAGCTCTTATGGGCACATCTGGATATGGAATAGAAGTTTCTACAATCAATTTTATTGCTAGTGAGATTAAAAAAGTTACTGATTTAGATTATCAAGTTTGTTTAGTTATTGGAGGAGGTAATATCTTTCGAGGTGTTAAAGGTGCATCTCAAGGTATAGATAGGTCTACATCTGATTATATGGGAATGCTTGCAACAATCATGAATGCTCTTTCATTACAAAGTTGTTTAGAAAAAATTAATATTCCAACAAGAGTTCAAACGGCAATTTCAATGTCTCAAATAGCTGAACCATATATTAAAAGAAAAGCAGTTAGACATCTAGAAAAAAATAGAATTGTAATTTTTGCAGCAGGTACAGGAAATCCGTTCTTCTCTACT
>CEUY01064229.1_pt1 | contig 12775 bp, 14 predicted proteins | sample 361481 | NCBI WGS metagenome assembly CEUY01 (sample SAMEA2622737, study PRJEB7988) | marine metagenome | isolation source: saline water (ENVO:00002010), including
AAACGGTTTTGGTGATGATACAATGTTCGTTGAAAAATTCTTACAAAGACCAAAGCATATCGAAATTCAAGTTTTAGGTGATAAACATGGTAACGTTATTCACTTAGGTGAGCGTGACTGTTCATTACAACGTCGTCACCAAAAAGTAGTTGAAGAAGCTCCATCAGCAGTTCTATCAGCTGCAGAACGTGAAGATTTAGGTTCACTATGTGTTAAAGCATGTGAAAAAATGGGTTACGTTGGTGCTGGTACATTTGAATTCTTATTTGAAGATGGTAAATTCTACTTTATCGAGATGAACACTCGTATTCAAGTAGAACACCCAGTAACAGAATTAATTAACGGTGTTGATTTAATTGCAGAGCAAATTAAAGTAGCATACGGTGAAGAGCTTGAGCTAAAAGGCATTAAGCTACGCCCTCGTGGTCATTCAATTGAGTGTCGTATTAACGCTGAAGATCCTAAAACATTTATGCCAAGCCCAGGTAAAGTTACAGACTACTTTACTCCAGGTGGTTTAGGTATTCGTGTTGACTCAGCTTTATACCCAGAGTACACAATTCCTGTTTATTATGATTCAATGGTTGCTAAGCTAATTGTACACGGTGCAACACGTGAGCAAGCAATTGCAAGAATGAAAAGAGCTTTAGAAGAGTTTGTAATTGGCGGTATTAAGACAAATATTCCTTTACACCGTAAAATTATGGAATCAGAAGAGTTTATTTCAGGTGATTATAGCGTAAAAGACCTAGAAGATATCATTAAACGCGTAAAATAAATAAAGGAAAAGCGCCATGCAACAAAAGTTAATGCAACCTCTTTACAGTAAACAAGTTATTGCTAACAGAATTGAAAAGTTAGCAGATGAGTTGAATAAGAAATATGAAAATGAAGAAAATGTTCATATGGTTGTTACTTTAAATGGCGCTTTTATTTTTGCTGCAGATTTAATTAGAAAACTTAAGTTTCCGTTAACTTTATGTTTTGCTGGTTCTGTAACAAGTAATGTGCAGCAAGTAGGCGATACTCGTATCAACTCAAACGCATTACCAAGATCATTTGGTAATCAGCCAGTTCTAGTATTAGAAGATATTATTGATTCAGGTAAGACAATTTCTGTTTTAAGAGAAATGATTGCCGAAAAATTCCCAGGAAGTATTGAAATTATTGCTCTTGTTAAGCGTCAGTCTTGCAAAATTGCACCTGACTATGCATGCTTTACTGTTCCTGAAGGGATGTTTTTAGTTGGTTACGGTTTAGATTTAGATAGCCGTTACCGTGAACTACCAGGTATTTTCACTATTGATTGTACAGTTAAGAAAGCTCAAAGCCTGTGTTAGAACAATTACTTTATACACTACAAAATTTTGATTTAGCTATAGGATATGTTGAACAGACATATCCTGTACTTATATTTATGCTTTACTTTGCATTTGCGGCAAGTGTTGGGTCATTTTTAGGTTGTTGTTTTTATAGAATACCGCGTGGTATTTCATTAGTTAACCCTAAAACTAGCTACTGCCCTAATTGTAATACAAAGTTAACAGCTTTGGATTTATTTCCTATATTCTCATATGTTTTATTAAGGGCTAAGTGCCGCCATTGTTCGGTTAAAATTGCTCCAACTTACTTTATTATCGAAATTCTAACAGTAATAACAATATTGGGAATTTTATATTATGATAAGTTTTAAAAAAGCAGCAATGTTTGGACTTGATGCAAGAATTGCCTTGGCAATTTTTGGTGCCCTTTCTGTAATATCAGGAGCTGCATTATATTCAGCTATTCAAGACAGTAAAATAACTCAAATGGTTACTCAATTACAAGAAGTTTCAAAGGCATATGAATCATATTATTTAGATGTTGGTAGCCACTTATCTGTATATAACCCAACAAGTTTAAGCGCAGAATATTTAATAGATAAACCAACAGGTGTAAATAATTGGAATGGTCCTTATATTAATGCAGATTATACAGCTGCAACAATAAGAAACTTATCTGATAACTTTGGTCATGCATTTATTAAAATAGGTGATATAGATAAAAGTTGGACAGCCTCATCTGGTTGTACTTCTATTTGTTATGTTTGGGTTGAAATTAATGGTACAGGAAATCCACTTCCAATAGATGTAGTAGAAAAGTTAGATTTAAAAGTAGATGGAGATTCTGATTTAACAACAGGTAGATTGAGAGGTTACTCTCAGCATGCATATTTTGCTATTATGCCTTATGAATAAAAATAAATTAAGAGGTGTTTATATGACAAATTTTAAAAAAGCAGCGATGTTCGGACTTGATGCAAGAATTGCCTTAGCAATTTTTGGTGCATTATCAGTAATTAGTGGTGCAGCATTGTATTCAGCTATTCAGCAATCAAAAGTAACTCAAATTATTGTACAGCATAAAGAGTTAGAAAAAGCTCTTGAAGCATTTTTATTAGATACAGGTACAGATTTACCAGTAGGTGGTATTGGTATTGCAGCTCATGCAACTAATTTAGTGGAAGATACAGATTCAATAGCTGGTTGGAATGGCCCGTATATTTCAGGTACTGCTAATGGAGTTTATGAAATTAAAGATATTCCTGTTGGTACATGGAAACATAGTTTTATTAAAAAAGCTCGTGAAGGTTTAGCTTGGGACGAGCCTGATAATGTAGCAAACCTATGTGATGGCAGCGGTGATTGTTTTTATTGGATTGAAACAAACTGTTATGATAAGTCTATAGTTGAAACAATTGATACTCAAATTGATGGTGCTGTAGATGATGATGCAGGGCAGATTAGATATGCAGTTTGTAGTAACCCAGCAACTTTATATAAAATGTATTACAAGTCGTTAAGAACGTTAGCACAATAAGGAATAAGAATATGAAACTATTATTAACATTATTTACACTATTATTTGCTTTTAATGCTACAGCATTAAGTTTTACAGAAAGAATGAGTGCGCAAAATAAACCAGCCGTAGCCCAAGAAGCTCAAACAACATCTAGCCTTACAGCTGAAGATAAAGCTTTGGGTGAAGGTTATGTTCCTGAAGTTCAAGATTACTCACAGTTGGTACAAGCTTTATTAATTATTATTTCACTTATGGCAACAGTTATATATTTTCAGAATAAGAAAATTCAAAAGTTAATTGCAGCAGCTGAAGCAGAATAGAATAAAAAATAAAGGGGGGGTAACATGGTAAAAAAAGCAGCGATGTTTGGGCTTGATGCACGAATTGCTTTAGCGATTTTTGGTGCGCTTTCAGTAATTAGTGGTGCAGCATTATATAGTGCAATTCAAAGTGCAAAGGCTGAGCAATATAGGCAGTATTTTGTTGAAATTGAAAAAGCTTTAGATCATTACTATTTGGATAATTACCAACAAGTTGTTCAATTTAATAATACAACAATAAATATTGGTAATTTAATTTCTAATTATGAGTCTATTTCAAGTTGGAATGGGCCATATATAGATGGTAGTTTGTCAAATGCAGCATCTATAAAAAATAAACTTACAAGTTCTATTAGTTCTAGTGTTTATTTTTCAGCTCAAGTTTTAAAAGATGATCGTACTACTTGTACAGTAGGAGATAGTGATTGTTATGAATATATTAATTTAATGTATCCTGGTTCAAATGCTGATATAGTATCTAAAATTAAAAATATTTTTGATACTCTGGATTTATTGGTTGATTCTGGTGATGGTACAGGATCTGGTAGATTGCAGTATAGTACAGGTGTTAAAACGTATATAAGCTTTAAGTCAAAACAAAGAAAATCTGTAAAGTAAAAATTAAAGGAGATTTTAATATGATAAAAAAAGCAGCGATGTTTGGGCTTGATGCACGAATTGCTTTGGCGATTTTTGGAGCGTTATCAGTAATTAGTGGAGCAGCGCTATATTCAGCTATTCAAAATGCTAAAGTTACAGCTAATATTACACAGTTAGAAGAATACGGTAAGGCATACTATGCATACTACTTAGATACAGGTAGTGAGTTACCTAGTTGGTCTGGTAATTTATTTGATGTTGAAGCTCATCATCTTTTGTCTAGTTCAGTTGCAGGTTGGCAAGGTCCTTATTTAGCTAGTATGCCAGCATCATCAAGTCATGCTTGGAAGTTAGCGCCTTCTGGTTTTAATCATTTTTATTTTGTTAGAGCAACTAATGCAACATGGGATGATGGTACAGCACTTACGGCAGCAACATGTGAAAAGGTAGCTAATAAAGGCAAGTGTGAAGCTTGGATTGTTTTAGGACCTTATGATCCAGCAATTTTAAATGCCATTGATGAAAGAATTGATGGTGCTGTTGATACTGATGAGGGTAGAGTAAGGCAGCTGGGAACATATATTTATTATAATATCGGAATTTCAGATGTTGGTAAATAATTACTAGAGAAGAGCTAATAAGTTCTTCTTTTTTACCCTTAAATGTAGAAGTTTAACCATTATTCGATATAAGTTATGTATGTTTTGTTTGGTTTAATAAGTAATGTGTGTAAATAAATAGTTTGCACATGTTAAATAAAAGGATTTATTAAATTGGAGGTATATATGAGGGTAATTTTAACAGTGTTAATCAGCTTTTTAGCTTTAAATGCAAACGCATTAAGTTTTACAGAGCGAGTAAGTATGAAATATGCACTGCACCTTGATGAAAGAGAAGATGCAAAAAGGAATGCTATGGATCATGGAATAGACTATACAGGAGTGTATAACTATTCACAATTAGTACAGGTTTTATTTGCTATTATTGTGCTTATGTCAGGTGTTATAATTTATCAAAAAAAGAAAATAAAAACATTAACTGTAGAAGAAGAATAACTTTACAATTAAATTAAGCTATATAGCCTTAATAAGCTTATAAATACTAGGGTTTAGGCTAAAAAAAGGGAGCTTAAAATATAGGCTCTTTTTTTATTATTATTGTCTTGTCTATTAGTTGTGTGTGTGGTATAATTTTACCTAGTTTGAGATTTTTAATTTAAAGAGGAATAAATTTAATGAAATTTTCAGTTTCAAGAGACAGCTTACTAAAAATGCTTGATCCAATGAACTCAGTTATTGAAAAACGTAACTCAGTTCCTGTATTATCAAACGTTAAAATTGAGCTAAAAGATGGTAAACTTAACGCAACAGCAACAGATAATGATATTACACTTGAAGGTTCAATTGATGCAACAATTGAAGTTGAAGGTACAACAACTGTTAACGCTGCTAAGTTAAACGAAATCGTTAAGAAACTTTCTGAAGGTGTAGCACTTTCTGTTACTGTAGATATGAATGCAGACAGAATGACGATTACTTCAGGTAAAGCACGTTTTAACGTTGCTTGCATTAACGCAGAAAGCTTCCCACCAACTCAAGGTGTATCATCAGACTGTTCTTTTGAAGTAGAAGCTGAAGGTTTTAGAAAAATTTTAACTCGTTCATTATTCGCATCATCAAAAGATGATTCACGTCAGTACCTAAACGGTATTTACATGCACGTTGCTAAAAACGAAAAAGATGAAGATGTACTATGCTTTGTTGCAACAGACGGTCACCGTTTAGCTAAGTCAACAATGCCACTACCAGCTGGTGCTAACAACATGCCAGGGGTTATTTTACCTCGTAAAGCTGTTGATAAACTAGTTTCAGTATCAAGAGACGTACCAGTAATTAAAGTAGAAGTAGCAGATTCAAAAGCTCAGTTCATCTCTGGCGATTTAGTTCTTACAACAAGACTAATTGACAGCACATTCCCAGACTACAACCGCGTTATTCCTCAAACTAACGAAGTAGAAATGGTAATTTCAAAAGACGCTTTACTACAAGTAGTAGACCGTGTTGCTATTCTTTCAAACGAAAAATCTCGTTCAGTTAAATTTGACGTAGCAGAAAACATGCTAAAAGTTGAAGCTCACAACACTGACTCTGAAGAAGCTAAAGAAGAAATCGAAGTTTCATACACAGGTACAGAAGAAGTAACAATTGGTTTCAACGCTCAATACCTAGCAGACCTAGGTAAGCTAGTTGAAAACGATGAGATTAAGTTTGAATTTAAACAAACTGGCCAGGCTCCTGTAGTGCTACGCGATCCAAAGGATGTTAGCTCACTATACGTGCTAATGCCTATGAGAGTATAAAAATATCTTTGATATTTTTGTTAGTTTAATTGCTCATGTACTTGTTTTTATTTTGTACACTTTACAATTAAACTATCCAAAACTATCTTTGAATTTTACACACTCTGTAATTTTAAGAAATATTTAAAAGAGGGCTTGTCCCTCTTTTGTTAATCCAACTAAAGAAATATCAATGAAACTAAAAAAGTTAAGAATTATTAATTTTAGAAATATTCTATCGGCAGAACTAAACTTTAGCTCTGCTAATAACTTTTTTGTTCTTTACGGTGATAATGGCTCTGGTAAAACTTCTATTCTAGAAGCAATCTCTTTACTTAACTCATCTAAAGGTATGCAAAAGGCCAAGCTTAGCGATATTATTAATTACAGCGCTAAAGACTTTGGCGTTCTAGCAACATTAGAATCTGATGTTGATGATATTCAAGTAAAACTAACTTATCAAGATAAGAAGAAAGAATTCTTTATTGATAATGAAAAGCTGCAGCGTTTAAGCCAACTTGCAATGCTAGGGCACGTATGTTGGGTTACACCAGCATCTGATAGATTGTTTTATGATAGTAAAAAACCTCGTCGTGATTTCTTTGATAGATTAGTATACGCACTAGATAAAGATTTAGCTAAAAACTTAAATGATTATAACCATCTTCTACAAAACCGTATGAAGTTATTACAGTCTGGTAAAACAGAAGGTATTTGGCTTGATAAACTAGAGCAAGAAATTGGTGAAATTGGTACTAGTATTCTAAAATCTAGAATGAGATATATTGCAAAGCTAAATTCTATTTTAAAAGGTTATGATTTAACATTTGATTATGTAGGCCCTACAGAAAAAACATTTGCTGAAGAAATTGATAATGTAGAGTTTGATGATTTAGCTATAAAATGGCAAGAAATATTAAAAACTAACAGGATTAAAGACTTAAGAGTTAACAGTACTATATTTGGTATTCATAAAAGTGATATTAAGGGCTTTAGAACTGAACCAGAGTTATTATTAGAGTCTTCATCAATGGGGCAGCATAAAAAAGCTTTAATTGATCTTATTATTGCCCATGTTAAATTAATTAAAAGCCTTGATAATGGTGATATTAGCTTACTTATTGATGAGATTACATCTCACTTAGATGATAAAAACAAACAATACTTATTTGATAATTTAGAGCGTTTAAACGTACAAACATTTTTAACAGGTGTGCGTAAAACAGACTTTAAAATGATTGAGCAAAAAGCTAAATTTATTAAAGTAGAAAATGGAACTGTAACAGATGACAATTAACACAATTATCCACAGGTGTTTAGAACTTGCTGAAAATGCTGCAAAAAATGATGAAGTACCAGTTGGCGCTATTATTTTTGATGATGAATTTAACATTATTGCAGAAAGTGAAAATCGTACTCGTAGAGAAACATCAGTAGCTAACCATGCAGAGTTAGATGTTATTGCAAAAGCAGGTAAAATTAAAGGTTCTGAAAATTTATCAGAATATCATATAGCAACATCATTAGAACCATGCGCAATGTGTGCACAAGCAATTGCTTGGGCTAAATTAAAAAGCGTTACATTTGGTTGTGATGATGTAAAGTCTGGTGGTGTATTACATAATGCAAAAATATTTGAGTATTCTCACCACAAACCCCAAGTTATATACTTAGAAGAATATAAAGAACAAGTTGCAAAACAACTAAAAGAATTTTTTAAAGCCAAACGTAAATAGTTTGGCTTTTTATTGATAATTAAAGACATATCCACTATAATATTTTTAAGTTTATAAAAATTAAAAGGTTAAAATAAATGATACAAAGATCACAAGAAGACAGACGAGCTCATGTAAAAGGAAGAAAAAACCTTGGTAGAAGAAAACATGAGAGATATAGTGTAAAAGCTTATAAAATAGCTATATTTATTATGTTTGCTATTATGGTATGTCATGCTAGTTTTGTAATTTTTAACTTAAAGTAAAAGAGGTTTATTATGGTATCTCAACTTAGGGGCATATCTTATGCTATTGTTTGTGTAATATTATATGCATGTTTTAGTATATTTTTTAAAGTAGTTTCAAATCTTGAACTTCACTCAATGTTATTTATTACAGTATCAATGATTTTTGCTAGTGTAGTTTTATTATTAAAAGGTGGTTATAATAAACTTATATTTGAGGCTGTAACTAGCTTTAGTACATGGGTTTATGCAGTAACATTTATTCTTATATTTGTATTTAGTATTGAGCTTTTAAAGTATATCTCTGCAACTGAGATGATATTGGTTTCTAGGTTAAACATTTTAGTTTCTTTAGTATTTTCGTTATTAGTTTTAAAAAGAAACACATTAGGCCAAGGTGTTTGGGGCCTTCCTTTAATTGTTTTAGGATTAATATTAGTTTTTGCTCAAGTTGAAAATAGCTTACTATATGTTTTATTATTAGGTGTTGGTTCATCAGTTGCTAAAAGTGCATACTTCTTTTCAATTGAATTAAATAAAACAGGCTATAAAACAAAAAACTATTTAGATGACTTTGGTGTTTTAGGATTTATTTTAGCAGTTTGTTCTGTTTTATCTATTGTATTTATGGTTACAGGTTCTATTGCTGTAAATGAGTTAAATATTGAAACAAGAATTTTCCCAACATATGCTGATTATGCAAACCCTATGATTTTAGTATTAGGTGGTTTATATGGTTTAATTGGTTTTACGACTTTAAGATATTTAGAGTTTAAGTCAGTACAGTCTATTAAATCAGAAATTTTCCTATGTTTAATTACATTAGTTCCTTTAATAACATTAAGTTTAGAAAGTTTAGCTAGCTTTGTTGGCTTAATTGATGGAAGCGTAGAAATAAACCCAACACTATTACTTGCTAATATATTAGTTATTGCTGGTGGTCTTTTAGTTGTTATTTTAAAAGTTAAAAATAGCAGATAGTAATATGTATATTGAAAAGTCAGAAAGATAATAAAACCTCCCAATTGGGAGGTTTATTTTTAATTATATTTTTTTAATACTGCTTTGAATGTTCCAAATTTTGTAGAGTATTCAATAACTAAAGGTATTTTTCTTGAGTCTGATGATACTACAACATTAATGTTCTGTTCTTCTTTATAAGTTTTTTTAGTATTAATTGATTCATCTAAAAAGTTTAATGCAGAGCGTTTACCAGCGTTAATTACAGCAAGTGATTCTTCAGATAAATGATTTAGCTTAACCCTTGTTGATGAAACTGTTACGTTACGAGCTTTAATTCTTGTCTCTTTATCAATTTTAAAATTAAAAGGAGAACTAATCTTAATTTTATTTTTAATAGTTTTATCTGCAAACTGCATAGTTCTATTAAATGTTAAAGAGTTATCATTTTTTGTTAAGTCTGTGTTAAATCTTAGTGTAAATAAAGATGAGAAAATATCAGATGCTCTGTTCATTAATACAAATGTCCAGTTATCATTAGATTTATTATTTGTAATTTTTAGTAAGTCCATATCATAGTTAAAGTTAGCAGTTTTACTAGCTTTATAGCCATTTTCTTTTAAAATAACAGTGTGGTTTGATGGTACTAGCTCATCTTTTATAATATGTCCGTAAACATTAATAGAGTCATTAATGTTATATATGCTTTTAGCAACGCCTTTAGATTTTGCTTTTGCAAGTAGCTTGTAGCTGTTCTTTTCTTTATTTGGTTGGTATGATATTACAGCCTCACCGATGTATAAACCATTTAAAGATACTTTATAAGTTAAATTTTCTGACTTGAATATATCAGTTGTTTTAGCTTGTGCTGTGTTAATTTGTGTAAAAAATAGTGTTAAAAATGTTAAAAATAGCAAAAATAGAGTTTTTTGTGCAACACTAACCATGATAGAAAGCCTTCCTTTGTTTTGTTTTTATTGCAAATCTTGCTGTAAATTGTACAATAAATAGTAGGATAATACAACTAGATTTAGATTTTGGTTGATAAAAATGAAAATAAGGGCGAATTTAATGCTAAAAAAAATTATAGTACTAACAGGATCATTACTACTTATGTCATGTCAAGAAAACGACAAGACTAGACTGCAAGATTTATTAGAAAAGAAAGACTATGTTAATGCAAAGGTTTTAGTTGAAGAAAGACTAGGCCAAGCACCTCAAGATGCTTACTACAATGGCTCAATGGGTTATATTCTTTCTGTTGAGTGTAAAAGTACAAACTGCCCTGTGAATAACCCTGAGCAATTAAAGAAAATTCACTACTATTTAGAAAAATCAACTGGCTTAGCTAAAGTTGATGATGTTTTCTTTGTTGATTTTTACCAACAAATTATGACAAATATTATCCAAACTGCACTAATGCAAGATAATTTAGCAAGCGCTAAGTTAGTACTTAAAGAATTTGTTAATAAAACAAACCCTCGTTTATCATACGTATATAAAGAACTTTATAAAGACTCACTAAAAGAGTTATTAAATGAAAACTTTGAAAGATCGTCACTTTCATTATCATTATTACAAGAGTTTAACTTTAAATTAACAGATGAGCAAAAAGAAGCTATTAAAATGCTTATTCTTCTTGAATCTGGCGCTCCAATGAATAAAGTTAAACAAGAACTTAAAAACTTTAACAGACTATTTATTGGCAAAAAGCTACCTAATGAGTTTTTAGTTTCTTTTGCTCCTGCAGTTGTAGAGTATTCAATTGAGCAAAATGTTGATTCTGTTATTGATGTTTTAGAAAACTCAATTATGCAACGTAGTACTATTTTTGGTGAGAATGTAGCAGTTTTACGTCAGCCTGAAAATGTTGATGGTTATGCTAAGGGTATTGAACTTATTAGTAAGTCAGATACTGTTATTGAGCACCTTTCTCAGCTATATGGTGAAGATGAAGGTTACTTTGTTACTAAACTACAAAATATTTCACTAAAACTAAATGGTGATAATAAAGACCTATGGAAAGAATATGTACTAAATACACTAACTTTAGGTGATATTAATAAGCTTTATGAAAACATTAAAATTGAATTATTACCATCATACATTATTGTAGCTAACAATGATCAGCTATTATCATATGCTGCTGACTTATTAGAGAAAAAGTCTGTAACATCTATTTTAAATGAAATTGTATTTAGAGAAGACTCAAACAAAGACGCATACACTCAAAAAACTATTGAGTTAGTAGAGAGGGCTCTTAAAGTTGAAATTTCTAAAAACAACTTAGATGGTATTTTTGAGTACTTAAACTATGTTCCATCAGTTAAAAGTAAGTTTAAAGATCAGTTAAATGAAAAACTGAATGAATATATTGATATTGCATGGAAAGAAAATGACTTTAAAAACTTAACTAAGTTAATTGATTTACACCGTGATTTAAATGAAATTTCAGATAACTCTATTTTACTTGCTTTATTTGAAGATTACTTATTAGCAGAAGATACAAAAGAGTTCTTTAAATCTACAAATATTCCAGAACTTATTGAAGAGAAAACAGATAGCGATACATTATTTGAAGATGCTTCAGCTAAATATAGCTTTGTTTCTGATAACCTAAAAAATGCAGAAATTCAAACAACTCTATTTTCTACAGCAAGAAAAATGGATGGTTTATATACACAAGCTAAGTTATTCTCATTCTTTATGGCGACGTTTTCAAAAGATAAAATTGATGACTTAATTATTGATTCTGTATCATCATCTTTACAAAAAGACGATAACAAAAACTTACTAGATTTAGTTAAGTTAGCAGGTTTCTTAATTAAAGATACTAACAGACTACCAGAAAAGTATATTGAAAAAGAAATTATACCTTTATTTAATACTATTGAAGATATTACACAAACTTGGTCTGTTGCTACAGATAGAACAAGAGAAGCTCTAGTTAAGTACAATCCAGATATTAGAAACTTAATTAAAGTGGTTGAAAATGATAAAGCTGGTAGAAAAATTACTGCTGCATCATTTATTGGTAAAATTAAAAGCTCTGAGATATTACCGTTTGTAGAAAACTATAAGAATATTTACAAAGGTTATGTAGATCAAATTAGAGGTTTTTATATTCAAGATAATTCAGAAAAAGGCCCTGAGATTATTAAAGTAGAAGCAACTGATAGCCTGCTAAAAATTAAAGTAGATTTTATTAGCCGTTTAGGACGTATTGAAAACTTAGATAAATATAAGCTAGACAGAGGTGAGGTTATCTCAAAAGAGTTTACAACTTACTATAACCCAGTATCTAGCGATGTTAAGTTAAAGTCTAACTTTAAGTCTAAAGAGCTAAAGGTATTTACTAAAACTAATAAGTTATTACTTGATGGTGCTCACTTAATGCTTAATAAGCAAAAGTACAGAAAGGTAAAATCTTTATTTGAGTTTAATAAGAAGTATGGTGTTGTATCGCAAATTACAGAAAAAACACAAGATAACTTCCATATTATGCCAGAAGGTTCAAGCTTTGCAATTACACAAGAAGTTTCTGAAAATGTATATGGTTTAGAAATTCACCATCCAGCAATGGAAAAACCAATTGAAGTTAATGCTAAATACAATCCTGTAACAGCAGAATTTGTATTTAACTTTGATTACTTTATTAAGTTATTTGATAAAACGTTCTCTGCAAAAGCTAAGTGTCAATTAATTGATACAAAGGCATATTGTGCAGTACAGGATAAATACTGGAAACGTCAAGAG
>CEUY01015115.1_pt1 | contig 12759 bp, 10 predicted proteins | sample 361481 | NCBI WGS metagenome assembly CEUY01 (sample SAMEA2622737, study PRJEB7988) | marine metagenome | isolation source: saline water (ENVO:00002010), including
CCAAAAGATAATCAGGTTGCATGCTGACCTTAACATAGCACTGCAGCCCGATTGCATTTTCTTATTAAACCCATGCAGACTTTGTCACTGCGCCCGTGCCTGTGCTGCTTGTGAGCCGATAATTGCTGAAATATCTGGGATGGGTTTCGGTGGCTATAATGGTCATGAACCCACATTGTTTGTCTGCCGGTGTTTAACCCGCCATCGAACGTCATTTAACGGTATAACCCAATAATGCGTGGGAGCCATCTACGCTCCCCACTGGACGTCATGTGTTGACGTTAGCGGCGAATAAAACCGATATTGTTATTGATAAGGTAACGATGTCGCAGACAGGAAAGACAGGAAAGACAGGAAAAGAATAGAATATCGGGCAAACGACACCGCCGTTTGCCCGATACCTGAGTTTATACTTTGAACTGGCGAATCGAGCTTTGTAACTCTTCGGCCAAACGGGCGACTTCGGAGCTGGACTCCGACGTCTGTTGTGCACCCACGGTGGTTTCTTCGGCAATGCCCACGATGGTTTCCAGTTTCTCGCTGATATCCTGAGATACCAGGTTTTGTTCGCGTGCAGACTGTTCGATTTGCGAACTCACGTCGTGCGCGCGATGTACCGCGTCAGAAATCACATCAAGAGCGCGAGTGGCCATGTCGGTTTGTTCAACACATTTCGCCGTTTGCTCTTTGCCTTGATTCATCACGGCCACGGCTTTCTCTGCACCTTCCTGAAGCACTTCAATCATGGCATTGATTTCTTGCGTGGATTCCTGTGTTCTGCTGGCAAGGGTTCGTACTTCATCAGCAACCACGGCAAAGCCCCGGCCCTGTTCACCAGCCCGGGCAGCCTCGATAGCCGCGTTTAATGCCAGTAAGTTTGTTTGGTCAGCGATACCGCGAATAACGTCGAGAATGCTACCAATGCTGGCGCTGTCCTGATGCAGTTTATTAATAACCTGAGCAGCCTGGTCAACGTCGCGCGCCAGAACTTCAATGGTTGTTTTATTTTCCAGTGAAATCGTACGCACTTTGTTGGACTCTTCGTCGGCGTGACGAATTTCTTCCAGTGTATTTTCTGCATTTTGCGTCACTAGCTGTGACGTTGAATGCATTTCTGTGGTTGCCGTTGCCACCAGGGCAATCTGCGTTTTCTGATCCTGGATCGACTTCGTGGTTTGCGTAGTAACCGCTGAGGTTTGTTCTGACGCTGCTGCGAGTTGCTCAGCGCGCAGATTAATACCCTGAATAAGGTCTTTCAGGCTGGATATGAGCTTATTACAGTTCTTCGCTAACTGACCGAATTCATCCTGCTTGGAATCGTCGAGATTGTGTGTCAGGTCACCAGAAGAGGCAATGTTAAGCAGTTCGTTTACTTTCGCTAATGGCACCGTAATGGCCGACACCGTTTTCATACCGGTGAAGAAGGCAACGACCAGTGAAATTGCCACAATAACAAAGACGCTGGTTGTCCCGGTTGCTACGCTGGCCGTGACTTGTTCTTCCAGTGATTTTGCTTTTTGGTTAGTCAGAGCCAGCAGGTTTTCTAACTCGTTAATGGCTTCTGAGGCTTTGTTGTCGGCCTGACTGAGAGACTGTTGCGTTTTATTTCTCAACTCCAGGCGCGTCATGTGTAGCTGGATAATTCCGTCGCTACCTGTGACGGCATCAATGGCATCGTTTACCAGGCCTTCGATATCACTTAACATGCCAGTGCTATCCTGGCCATCTGCCGCCGCTAACATGGCATCGAGTTGCTCGTTAATGGCATCGACCGCAAATTTAACTTCGTTACTCAGCGTATCTGCACGCACCAGGGTTTGCGTTTTAATGTAATCAGACGTCACCGTCATGAGTGTTAACAAACGGGTCTCTAATTCGCTGCCAAGCTGAGACGCTTTTTTGAGTTTAGTGCTTCTGGCTACTTCGTCTGTGTCGCTGAAGTCCAGCAGGTAAGTTGACGCATCGTCAGCATTGTCTTCCACGTCCATCAGGCGAGAGGACACTTCGTTGCGCTTATGCAGATATTGCAAGTGACTGTCGTACAAGCTGTTTACGGTAGACAAGTACTCTTCGTACTGGCCGCGCACTGTTTGCAGTGACGCTTTAAGCTTGGGATCATTCTTAACGGTAACGGCCAGACTTTTGTACGCGGCGTCGAAACGCTGATTCGCTTCGTTGAAATTCGTTTGGCTAGTCTCTACTGAGGGAATGTCTTCAGAAATGTACGCTTCAAATGTCAATCGACCCATGTTGAGGAATGTGGCTTTTAGCGTGTTGCTACCCACCACGGTTGGCATGGCAACCTTGTTGACTTCCTCTACGTCATCATGAACTGAACTCAAATTAACTAATGAAAATACACTAATAATAAGGAGTAATGCGCTAATTGCGACAAACCCGATGATGATTCGCGCTTTAACCGTTAAATTCATTCTGGCTCCCAGAGCTTTTTATAGTTTTTAGTATCCAAACAGTGTTTCTACGTCGCTTGTTCAGGCGTCTGGTATTACTGATTGGCTTTCAAGGTCCCGATGCTGTGTCCCCTACAGCAAAACTTCCATAACAGTCCCCGATAAGTCATACAACAATCATTGCTGTAGATACTTTTATACCAACCTTTACGGCATGATACAAAAGTATTAGGCATAAATTGCTGTGATCAGACTTCTTTAACTCCCTGTTTACACAGTATCGGACCAAAATTGAAAAAGGTTAAGCGCTGATCGCAAAAGTTTGCCCGAGATCCAGGTTTAACAGGGTCAGTTGGTTACCCCAGACATAACCGGTATCAAGTGCCTGGAACTGCGAGGACTCTGTGTGACCCATTAGGGCGGCCCAATGGCCAAATATGACCCGCTGTTCAGGCAGTAACTGAGGATTGTTCACTTTAAACCAGGGACAAAGTGAGCCCGGTGCATCTTTGGGGGCGTATTTGGCTTTCATATTCAGTCCGCCGTCGGCTGATAAAAAGCGCATGCGTGTGGTACTGTTGATGATAAATCGCTGCCGCGCCGCACCAGAAAGGCCTTGATCCCAATGCGTCGGGCCATTGCCATACATGTTTTCCAGCAACTGGCACCAACGGGCGCTTTGCAGCTCATCACTGATTTCCTGACTCAGGGCACACAGTTGTGACAAAGACCAGTCCGGGTATAAACCGGCGTGTACCATTATTGTATTGTCGTCGAGCATCATGGCCAGCGGCCATTGGCGGTACCACTCGATGATATCCGGGAGTTCAGGGCTGGCCAGTAAGGTATCCAGCTTGTCGTTGGCCTTGACTTTTTTCAGGCCTTGCGAGACGGCCAGGAAATGCAGGTCGTGATTGCCCAGCACGGTGCTGAACTGGTTTCCCATACTGCGCAGAAGTCGAATTGTGCTCAGGGAGTCCTCGCCGCGGGCAATCAGATCTCCCACGGCGTAGAGTGTATCGCAGGCAGGATCAAACTTAACTTTGTCCAGTAATCGGGAAAGTCCTTCGTAACAGCCCTGAATATCCCCAATGACGTATCTTGCCATGTGCCTAATTAATAATGTTTGGCAGGGCTAAACGAAATGGATCGATTGGTACGCGAAAGGTATCGCCTTGCTCGGTTTTCATTTCGTAGTGACCTTGCATGGTACCCACTTGCGTGTCGATCACTGAGCCACTGGTATACTGAAAACTTTCGCCGGGTTCAATGGTTGGTTGTTTGCCAACGACACCTTCGCCACTCACTTCTGTTTGCTTGCCATTGGCGTCAGTGACAAGCCAGTAGCGGTGGGTTAGCGTAACCGCGCAACTGTTGTGATTCATGATGGTAATTTGATAGGCAAACGCGAACTTGTCACTGTCGGAAGGGAGATGCTCCGGCAGATGCCGCGTTACTACCCGAATTGAAACCAATTCGGCCAAATTAGACTCAGGCGTCGGTGTTGTCATGTTCGTCTACCCAATTGGCTATCACGGCATAATCCTGCAACGACAGGGTTTCGGCGCGGCGGGTTGGGTCAATGCCCAATGCCAGCAACTGTGCTTCTTCTATACATTCTTTCAAACTGTTGCGAATGGTTTTACGGCGTTGATTAAACGCTAACGTACAGACGCGCTCCAGGGTTTTTACTGAGCTTACCTGCACAGGAGGCGCAGTATGCGGGGTTAATCTCACCACCGCAGATTCCACTTTGGGAGGCGGTACAAATGCACCGGGTGGCACGTTAATAACGGGTTGAACTTTACAGTAGTATTGCGCCATTACCGACAGGCGGCCGTAATTTTTATGCCCTGGTGTGGCGGCCAGTCGATTCACCACCTCTTTTTGAAACATAAAGTGCATATCTTTGATCAGATTCGCAAAACTGAACAAATGGAACATAATCGGCGTAGAAATGTTGTACGGCAGGTTGCCAAACACGCGTAGTGGCGCATCGACCTTTGCGAGTTCAGCAAAATCGACTTTCAGGGCATCCTGCTCAACAATCGTCAGCTTGCTACCGTGGAAAGGGTGGTGACGCAAACGTTTTGCCAGGTCACGGTCCAGCTCTACTACGGTCAACGCATCGACTCTTTCACAAACCGGATCGGTTAATGCGCCTAAACCGGGGCCGATTTCTACCAGATTGTCGCCGTCTTGCGGATTAATGGCATCGACGATTTGTTCGATGACAAAGGTGTCATTTAAAAAGTTCTGACCAAACCGCTTTCGCGCGGTATGACCTAAATGCGTTTTATTCATTGTTGGTGTTTTGCTAACTCGATTGCTTTAAGCATTGCCTGGGTAAAGCTGCCACTGTCGGCTTCGCCTTTACCCGCCAGGTCCAGTGCGGTACCGTGATCAACGGATGTACGAATAAAGGGTAATCCCAGTGTGATGTTCACGGATGCACCAAAGCCTTTATATTTTAGCACGGGAAGGCCTTGATCGTGGTACATCGCGAGTACAACGTCGGCATCGGCCAGGTATTTTTGCTGGAAAATAGTGTCTGCAGGCAGTGGACCGGTAATGTGGATACCCTGTTCACGCAGTTCGTTCAGCGCAGGGGTAATGGTTTCGATCTCTTCCCGGCCAATGTGACCGTCTTCACCCGCATGGGGGTTTAAACCACACACATAAATGTGCGGCTGGGTAATGTTGAACTTCAGCTTCAGGTCGGTGTGAATAATGTGAATGACCTTGTGCAATCGCTCGCGCGTAATCGCTCTGGACACATATTCCAGTGGAATGTGCGTGGTGGCCAGCGCAACATTCAGACCTTCGGTAGACAGTAACATTACCACATCAATCGTATTCGACTGGTGGGCAAAGAACTCAGTGTGGCCACTGAATGAAATACCGGCTTTATTGATGATGCCTTTATTCACCGGGCCGGTAACGACCGCATCAAAATCGCCTTCGATGTTTGCCTGGCATGCCTGGCGCAGTGTTTCCACGACGTAATGGCCGTTTTCACTGTTCAGTTCACCTGGCACTACAGGAACAGCTGCAGGAATGGGCTGGATGAATAACTCTCCTGGTTCCTGGATACGGGTTTCGCCGGGCGTGTAGTGTGTCAGCTTGAGCGGTTTACCCAACATACTGGCCCGTTCCTGCATCATGGCTTCGTCGGCGAAAATAACCAACTGCGCTGGCCACGATTGTTGGGCCAGTTCAATAGTCAGGTCAGGTCCAACCCCGGCGGGCTCGCCAGGGGTTACTGCAATTTTTAACGGTGTCATATAGAGGCCTTAAGTTTACTCACTAAGGACTTCGATATAAGCCGTGTCACGCATTTCGCGTAACCAGTTCTCGCTTTCTTCCGCAAATTTACGATTGTAAAGGAGTTGGTAGGCTCTATCTTCCTTGCGTTGTTCAGTCGCGTCGTCAACACGGCGATCTAACAACTGAATTAAATGCCAACCGTGTGTAGAGCGAACAGGATCACTGTACTCCCCAGGCGCTAATTTAGCCAGTGTATCTTTAAATTCCGGTACATACATATTCGGGTCAGCCCAGCCTAGCTCACCACCGCGTAATGCAGAACCCGGGTCAGCTGAGTGTTCCTTGGCCAGTTCGGCAAAATCTGCATCACCTGCAATGACCTGCTCTTTAAATTCTTTTAACATTTTTTGAGCGCGCTCTTCGCTCAGGATGATAGACGGCTTTATCAGGATATGACGCGCATTGACCTCTTCCACTTCAACTACTTCAATGCCACGGGTATCCAGAATCTTCAGAATATGAAAGCCGGCTCCGCTTCGAATCGGGCCGATTAGTGCGTTTTTGCGCTTACCTTGTACTGCATCGGCAAAAAGAGTGGGCATAGCATTGATGTTCATCCAGCCCATGTTACCCCCATCCAGCGCTTCTGAGCCGGAAGACGCCGCGATAGCGATGCGCGAAAACTCTGAACCGTTGTTGAGTAGCTCAATGACTTTGTCAGCGCGGCCCCGGGCTTCTGCAATATCGTCATCCGTAGGCTCCGCAGGAAGTCCTATCAGAATGTGCCCCAGTTCGTATTCTGCTTGGTCTCCGCCTTGTTGTGCCATGATTTCAACCAGATTAGAAATCTCTTGAGGCGTAATATAAATTCGGCGGCGAACGTTTGCACGGCGCACTTCACCCATGATCATTTCCTCGCGTACTTTTTCGCGGTAATCATCATAGGTCATGCCCTGACGCGATAATTCTTCACGTAATTGAGCTACCGTCACGCCCTGATTAGCGGCAATATTAGCAATGGTTTGCTCTAATTGCGGATCACTGATTCGGATCCCCATCATATCAGCGCGCTGTAGCTGCAAATTCTTCAGAATTAAGCGTTCAATGGCTTGCGTGCGAAGGGCTAGATCAGAGGGTAATTTCTGGCCTTTGGCTTCGGCATCTGCTTTTACTTCATCGACCAGGGCTTTGACTTCGCTTTCCAACACTACACCCTGATCTACGATCACGGCGACTTTGTCGAGCACCTGTACCTGAGCAACGGCAGGCAGGCTTAATACCAAACCCAATAACAAACCACGAATAATATACTTCATAAACTCTCTTGCTTAGTGTTTGAACGGTCAATGCTACGGTTAATTTAACACGTAGGGCTGGCGATAACCGAACATGCCATCTTCCAGCATGTCGCGGTTTGAGCGCGCTGACCCAATTCCTTTAAATATAAATTGTAACCCGATACTCGAGTCAAACTCGTTGGTGTTCTGTTGACCCAACGCGTCGTAGCGATTGCTCAGGCTGCGTTGTGCGACTAAACGCACTGCCCAGCAACAGGACTCGTACTGTACCCCAAAATAGTTCTCGATGCTTCTGTCTCTTTCCAGATCCCGGTATGAACGTCCAACCCAATGCCAGTTTTTCGCAATCGGCCAACTGGCTGATATGCCCAATTGGTCAATGGTTTCACCTGACAAATCGCGCACAAAGCGGTGACTCATTTGCACCAGGCTTTCATTGTCGCGGCGGTATTCCAGTACCATACTGCTGCGTTCAACTTTGTCGTTGTCGGTAGCAATCTGCACGGTGGAGTGCACAAACCAGTTGTCGTCAAAGCGCCAATCCAGCTCCGCGGCTAACGCCGAACGATTGCGATCATCGGTAGTTGCCGTGATCCGGGTGTCTGCAAGATAGAATATCTGACCCAAACTAACGACAAATTGTTCCCTGTTTGCGTCGTCAATTACGCGAGAAGTGACACCCAGAGTAATCTGATTGTTATCGTTAATACGGTCGAGGCCAGTAAATTCCTGGCCTCGGAACAAGCCGTTTACGTCGTTCAGCAATGCAGTGGTATCGTATAAACCAATGTTCGACTGGTCTTCGTACGAGGTGTACAGGTACTGAATTTTAGGTTCCAGCGTCACAGTCATGTTATTGCCAAGCAAATTATCGTTGCGCTCGAGGTACAACGAGCTGAATAAGCGCCCACGGGTAAGCGTACGGTTGACTTCCTCTTCCAGTTGCGTGCCTTCAATTTCGCGCTGGTGGTAGTAGGTGTTCAACACCGTCAGCTCAGCGGTCATTTCTCCCCAGTAGCGTTGATAGGGCAGAGACAAAGTGGGAGCGACGTGCCAGCGTAGCGCAGTCGGGTTATTTTCCTGCGCGTTGTCGAAATACGCCAGTTCTGAATCCACGGTTAATGCCAGCATATCGCCCAATGGTTGGCGCAGTTGAATTTTTGCTTCAGGCAGGGCCCGGTAGATGTCTTCGTAGTCGCCAATGGTGTCAAAGTCACGCACATAAAGGCTGAAATCAACATGATTGGAAAAGTACTCAACGCCCAGTGTTCGGTTTATGGTGGTGTCTGAGCGGTTGTAAAAATCTGAGCCCAGATCCACGATGTAGTTGTTGTCGCTGATCCCATTCAGGTCGGCATTCAGCATCCAACTGTCGCCCAGCGTACCCTGGTGCTGGTAGCGGTAAAAGTATCGGCTGTCATCACTGGATAACTTGGTATCGTTGGGCAGGTATTCCAGGAACAGGTTGCCCTTGGCATTCTCGGTCAGATAGCGGAATTCCGTCTTCAACTGCACACCGCGGTTCGACATCAAGCGCGGGGAAATGGTCATGTCGTAATTAGGTGCGATATTCCAGTAATACGGTTGTTCGTAATCTATACCTGTAGACGTTGAGCTGCTAATCAGCGGGAAAAGTAAACCGCTCTGACGCTGGTTACTCACTGGAAAAGCAAAATACGGCAAGTAAAGTACGGGTACATCACCCACGTAAAAACGGGTATGACGGGCTTCACCCATGGTTTCGCCTTGCTCAATACTGATTTCTGAGGCAACCAGTCGCCAGTCTTCCTGACCCAGCGGGCAAGTGGTGAAACTGACTTCTTTGAGGCTAATACCATCGTCAGCGCTGATATCGATTTCTTCGGCGGCGCCATGCCCAACAAAGCCGGTTAACTGATAAACCGTGTTTTGCATATTCAGGGTCTGGGTTTGCGAGCTGACCGATAAGCCATCGCTGCTGACGCTGAGCTGACGGTCACTGTAAGTAACGTTACCGGTTGCTGAAACGGATTTGCCGTTGTCACTGACTTCCGCTTTTTCAGCATGGATCACTGCACTGTCGGTGGTAATGTCTACGTTTCCGGCAAAGCTGGCCAATTGATTTTCCAGCACTTCCGCAGAGTCAGACATCACTTTCACTTGCTTCTTCGATAATAAACGGCTCTCATCGAATGGCGGTGGTGTCACAATACAGGCGGCATCTTCTGCGCTATTGCTTTGTGCCCAGGCTGGCAGAGTGAGTGAGGCAGCACACAGGTGGCACAGCAATAAAACCGTTCGGGTGTGAGGCCTTGTGTTTGCGCAGGATGATGTCGACAACAAATTTACTTACTCGAAGTTCGCCGGTGAAAGTAATGAATCACTTACCACTAACAGCTGGTGCTACCGATAAGCGTTTGAACAAGGCGCTAATTCTATGCACTTCGTCGCCATTTACCAACAGCAGACCTTAAAAAAATCGAAAAATTCCCAAGATATCCCCAATTTCTTTGATGAATAACCCAAGGTGTATCGATTTTTGTGCGATGGCGACGCGTTTTCGTTGCTTCATCAGGTCAACAGGCCCAGTGAACAGGCTTGTCACATCGTATACATTTTTGCTATTTCGCCTTAAAAATACACAAATGGCGGCGTGGTCTTGGGTGTTTACCGATGTTGTTCGGTAATGCATGATAAAGTATGCACGTTATTGGTTGTGCGCAGCATCACAATGGGAGGGAAGCATGCCATCTTGGGGCACCGTACTCGGCTTTATTTTTGGATTTTTGGCGTTTCGGATCCCCGGTGCCATTCTCGGCGCGGTTGTCGGTTACTTGTTCGACAAGGGCTATGCGCAGGACTTTAATCAGTCTGGCGGTTTCGGGCGGTTCTTTACCAGTCAGGACGCCATGAAGCAGCAAGCTATTTTTTTCCACAGTCTGTTTGCTTCTCTGGGACACCTTGCTAAAGCAGACGGTCAGGTCACCGAACACGAAATTCTGGTTGCGACCCGACTCATGGACGACATGAAATTGCACGGTGATGCGCGCAAAGAAGCGCAACAGGCGTTTCGTGAAGGAAAAGAGCGGGACTTTCCAATAAGCGATATTCTTAAGCAACTGCACGAGTCCTGTCACGGTCGTCGCGACATCCTTCAGGTGTTTCTGGAAATTCTGATACAAGCGGCCTTTGCCGACGGTCATTTGTCGCGGGATGAATACCAGGTATTGGAAAAGGTCGCAAAACCGTTGGGATTTGTGCGTCGGGATCTGGATTACCTGATTGCAATTTACGAGGCGGAAATTCGCTTTCGCAGGCAATCTCGCTCACAGGGACAAGGACAGGGGCAGCGTCGCCAGGCGCAGTCAAACAGTGGTCCCACGTTGGAAGATGCCTACACCATTTTAGGCGTGTCAGCCAGTGATGATGAAAAAACCATTAAGCGTGCTTACCGCAAACGCATGTCTGAGCATCACCCTGACAAACTGGCCTCCAAAGGTCTACCAGAGCAGGCAATGGAAATTGCCAAGTCAAAAGCGCAGGACATTCAGGCGGCTTACGAGCTGGTTAAGTCCCGCCGAGGATTCAAATGAGCAAGACTGGACCGTTGCTTCGCGACAACGACACGGATGACATAGAAGCGTTTATCGAACATTTGTGGCTGGAAAAAGGCCTTAGCGACAATACGCAGCAGAGTTATCGACGCGATTTGTGTCACCTGGCGACGTTTCTGGTTGCAAACAAACGCCCGTTGATTGTGAAGGTGTCGCTGGAGGATTTGCAGGACTATCTGGCTTATCGCGATGACAATGGATTATCAGCTCGCTCAACCCAGCGCGCGATAAGCGCAATGCGTCATTTTTACCGCTATTGCGTGACGATGCGGTTTCGCGAGGACAATCCGGTTTCGCAACTGGCCATGCCAAAAGCGGCGAAGAAATTACCCGGCAGCTTAAGTGAGGACGAAGTCGACGCGCTGCTTGATGCACCGAATGTGGAAGATGACATTGAATGTCGCGACAAAGCGATGCTGGAAGTGCTTTACGCGACCGGATTGCGCGTCAGTGAACTTACCGGGCTCAGAATGTCTCAGATTAGCCTGACTCAGGGGCTGGTAAGAGTAACGGGGAAGGGCAACAAAGAGCGACTGGTGCCCTTGGGCGAACAGGCTCTCGATGCGCTGCAGCACTACTTAAATGTTGCCCGCCCGGCACTACTGAAACATCAGACCGATGTGGTGTTCGTCAGTAAACGCGGTGTGCAAATGACCCGGCAAACGTTCTGGCACCGTATTAAATACTACGCCGTGGTTGCCGGTATTACTGAACACCTGTCGCCACACACGCTTCGACACGCTTTTGCTACCCATTTATTGAACCATGGTGCGGATTTGCGAGTAGTACAAATGTTGTTAGGGCACAGTGATTTGTCGACCACGCAAATCTATACCCATGTCGCTACTGAACGACTGCAAAACCTGATTGGTGAGCATCACCCGAGAGGCTAGTGTTTCCGGGGGCACTTTCGTCGTTGTATAAGTATTTGCCCGCGGCGAGCAATCTTCAATGCGGGTGTTGAATGCGGTATGATGCAATTTTTCGGGGGTATGGCGGTCTTATTAACCTGCACCTTCAAATTATTTGGTAGTGAATAACGCTTACCAGTCACAGGAGTATCTATGAGATTGTTGTTCCGCGGCGTCGCCGTTTTCCTGAGCTTACTGACATTACATACGCAGGCAAGCGTGCTGGTAGACGCTGCAGATGATCACATTAAAGCGAAGATTGAATCGACCTTGCAGTGGGAAGTCCATGCCATTGCAGACTCGCCGGTAAGAGGGTTGGTGCAAGTAAGCACGGAGAACGGATTGTTCTATGTCAGTGCTGATGGTACCTATATTCTTCAGGCGAAAATTTATAATCTCGATGAAGAAATGCGCAATGAAACGGAAATTGCTTTGGCAGAAATGCGTATCGAGGGATTAAAACAGTTCGAAGATTCGTTTATTGAATTCAAAGCCAAGAAAGAGAAATATGTGGTCACTGTTTTTACCGACACCACATGTGGCTATTGTCGTCGATTACATGAACAAATGGGCGAGTACAATGAGGCGGGTATCACAGTACGCTACCTGGCTTACCCGCGCTCAGGATTGAATAGCCCGACGTATCGTCAAATGGTCAATGTCTGGTGTGCCGTTGATCCTAAGGAAGCTATGAGCACGGCTAAGGCCGGTCAGAGCGTGGCTCCGGCATCCTGCAAAAATGATATTGCCAAACAATACCAGTTCGGCCGCAGTATCGGGGTGAACGGAACGCCCAATATCATTCTGCCCAATGGTACAGTGATTCCGGGATATCAGCCTGCTGAGCAGTTGTTGTCAGCGCTGATGTCCACAGCCGGCTAGAACATTTTGCACCAGCGCTGCAAAAGTGCTGGTGCAATTAATCAAAAATTTGCCGCAAGGCATTCATCCACTCACGTTGACGTTTCATGGCTCTATCAATTCACCGACGCGAACTGGCGTCATCACCATTAACGGCAAACCTGCACCCTGTACTGGCCAGAATTTACCAAGGCCGTCAAATTAAAACCCCGGCACAACTCGATACAGGGGCGAAGTCACTGTTGCATTTCAGCAAGCTACTACACTGTGACACGGCGGCGACTTTAATCGCCGATGCAATTGCTGCAAACAGTATGATCACCGTTATCGGCGATTTTGATGCCGATGGGGCGACCAGTACCTCTCTGTGTATGCTGGCACTGGCGGACATGGGCGCAAAACGGGTTGATTATCTGGT
>CEUY01043706.1_pt1 | contig 12749 bp, 10 predicted proteins | sample 361481 | NCBI WGS metagenome assembly CEUY01 (sample SAMEA2622737, study PRJEB7988) | marine metagenome | isolation source: saline water (ENVO:00002010), including
AATATCGCTATTGCTCATCTTAGGTCGTTCCATCGTTTTGAATGCAGGAGGAACCGATTTCAACTCTGCAATGGAAAGCTCCCAGAATTCGTCAAAGTCATTCTGCTGTGTCAGCGGTGCCAGCAGTTGGTTTGGGTTGCATCCTACACGACTTGTTTTCTGGATGGCTTTCACTGTTCCATGTTGTTGAAATTCACATACCATTTCGACAAAGCCAGTTTGCGGGAGGATGATGGTTTTCGTAACTTCTTTCGTCTGACCCGCAGCAATCTGAATCGCCTGATCAGGAATTTTGGCCGGGGATATCGCTGTACTGTTAAGACTCCATCCAAGCAATCCATTTATCGTTTCGTTACCGTCGTTGACGAGTTTCGCCGTGAATTTCACGCCGGTATTCGAGGTTCCCAGTCCCGCAACAGCATCAGAACTGATTGTTAAATCCAGTCGCGACTTTTTGTCCTGCAACTCAGGATAAAACGCCAGAAGCGTGTTATCGACGTCCATCGTTGACGTAGAGGAACAAAGAATAAGCAAGATCGTTAGCGTAAGCTTGAGCCAACGCTGACAGTTTGCCGCCTCGGTTTGTTCATTCATAATTGCTTTCCTGATATTGATGTGTTGAGCCCGATCCTTAAAGAGTGCCTCATTTTGTCCGCTACAGCGCACTTAAGATCATGATCTACCTTGGGAAACATGTAAGAATCGGATCCTTGTCTATCCATTGCCTCGTATCGTTGAGTACTCCGCGAAGTAAAGCATTATTGCATTACCAATTCCGTCACATACGCATGTGCAATTTACCCACTTTAAAATAGGCTAACAATGAATTGTTGTGAATGAGTGAACATTCACAACGCATTGTCGCACTACCAAGATGTAAAACTCTTATCTTCAGTACCATCAGATAGACAAAATGCCACACAACAGGAAAGTAAAACGAAACACGGCTTCTTCTTTGTTAACTTCTCGGAATCAACTTTCACCCTTGATTGACCGATATTTACCAAAGAGGGGAAAGCTTGTTCTATGTGTATTTTTCAAAAACTATCTATTCACATTTTGCTGTTAGTAATTTGTCCATCGCTTCCTTGTTTAGCGCAGGACCGTTCCGACGCACCAGACAGGATCGTTAATGCAGAACCTGTCAATCCGATGTTAATAAGCGCACTTGCCCTGCCAGAAGGACTCAAGGATGCCGAGGAAAAAAATCGCGTGTTCGAATTCGGCGGTGAATTCCGCATGCGTTACCACCATGAGAACAATCATCGTCCCTCGCCAACCCTTGCCAATTCGCTTGGTCTAACCGGAACGGACGATGACTTCCTGCTATATCGCACACGACTATGGATGGACGGAAAGTTCAATGACCACTTGAATCTGTACGTCGAAATGCTCGATGCCGAAAGCACTCTGGAAAACTTCCCGGCACGAGGAAATGAAGTTGATCGTCTGGATCTTCATCAAGCTTACGCTGACATCACACTTAACGATCGCCTGCAGGCAAAAGTGGGGAGAAGGTCACTTGATATCGGTTCGACACGTTTGGTTGGTGAAGGGGAATGGGCGAATACTCGACGAGCATTTGATGGTCTGCAGCTTTCTCTGGAAAACGAGAACTTTGACTTAGAGGCATACTATCTTCATCCCTTATCCATGCAACCTAATGATTTCAATCAGACGAACTATGACGTCCGCCTGTATGGGGTCAACACCCACCAGCAAGTCAATGAAGACATCACGCGGAGTTACTACTGGTTGACGCTGGAACTAGATAACACCGGTGCTCGATATGACACCTTCGGAGCCCATTCAAAAGGGGCCCGCGGTGATTTGCTTTATGAGTTTGAGGGCGGTGTGCAGGCTGGCATAAATCCTGACCAGACAAACCATTTAGCTGGTTTAGCTGTCATTGGACTAGGAACGGAATTGAAAGGCAAAATACCTGGTCAATTGTGGGTTTACTACGAATGGGCCTCTGGTAGTGATACCCCTGGAAATGGGTGGCACCATTACTTCCCGCGAGCCCATCGTCACCTTGGTTACATCGATTTATTCGGGCGTCGCAATCTAAATGACGTCAATGTGCGATGGGATTACCAACCGACCGAGTCACTTGAACTGAGAGTCCACTATCATTATTTCAGTCTCGCGAATAGTGCGGATGTTCCCTACAACACCAACATGACTCCGTTTGCAGGACTCGGGGCAAACACCTCCGGTAGCAGCAGCTTGGGCCATGAAATTGACTTACTGGCAACTCTGAAACTGAATGAGCGGCTGAAATTTCAACTTGGTTATTCGCACTTCTTTGCCGGTGCGTACTATCAAACAACCCCTGGCGTACCTCATTCCGGCGATGCCCGATTCTTTTACACGCAGATGTCGCTGGAATTTTAACCTGATGTTGCGAAGACAGGCAGACAATGATCAGGTAGTCATGCGTTCAAAGATCTTTCGCTGCTCGATCAATGCCGCTATCTTATCGGCCGGGTTGGTTCGTGCTTCCAGCAAAATCCATCCTTTGTAGTTCAGGGCATTGAACTTTTTCATCAATTCGGCATATGGATATTTGCCTACATTCAGTTCGCGGATGTGAACCGTGCTACCGAATCGATCCTTCACCATGTCAAAGTTTTCGGTGAGTCCGGCACCGTCAAGATCAACATCATTGGAGTTCCAGCAAACCGTGGCGTTGGGATGAGTGGCAACTTTGAAGATATCGCGTACGACAGGTAACTCACTGGTACCTCGCCCATGAACCTCCACACGAATCTCCTGTCCCAGATCATTCCCAAATTTTGCGACTTCATTCAAAGCCAACCCAATTTGCTCGATCGTCTTTTCTCGGGGAACGTCGTTCACAAAACCATTCGGCTTCACCTTAACACCACTGCCACCACAATCATGCATCAAACGCAGGTATTCTTTTGTCAAAGCGATGTTGGCTTGGACCTTAGCTGGGTCGTTTTCGTGATATTGAGCATTGGAACCGTAACCTACCAATTCTACGGGGCTATCGGCAAAACGTTTCCTGACCTCCATTCTTTGTGCTTTGGATAATGCCGGTTCAACACCATGAGCATGTTGAGTACGTAATTCCACGCCCAATACTCCGGATTTTTCGCATACATCCAACAAGGTGGGAAGATCCATATCCTTACCCCAAAGGTAGGTTACCAAGCCGAACTTCATGCCTTTAGCAGATTTACCCGGGGCAGTAGCCGCATTTGCTGAAACTGGCAGAAAACCAAGTCCAGCAGTCGCAACGATTGATTTCTTCAGGAACTGACGGCGTGGATGGTTTTTCATAATAGTAGAATCCAATTAGAAACGATAACGACAGCGTGGAAATGCCTGCAAATCCACCAATATATTTTGACACCGTTATTATCGAATTAATCCTGGTTTTGTCGAGCTTTGTCTGAAAAATGACAACCTTTTCAACTCGATTGCTCGTTAGTTTTGCGCATCAACGAAAGTTTTCAGGAATCCAAACCTGAAAAGAACCCATTGTCTATTGAGTTTAATTTTGTAGGCTCGGACTATGAATAACTCAAGGCCGCTGGAACGCCGACAAAGACAGAGGGCCAATGATATAATGTGCAAACAAAGTTCGCCACATTGGCGGAGACCTTTCAACGACGCCCTAAATTAATGCAACCATGACGATACGCTTGATCAGCCTACTTTCTCTGCTTCTGTTTTTCAGTCCTCCGATGGATGCCTTTTCCCATGATTTGTCACCGGAGAATCTGCAACGTTCAATCAGGCAACATGACATGCGGCACGACGACACTGGTGCTGTCGGAATGAATTTCCTCAACTCGATGCAAACCATCTGCCTCCAAGAAGATCACTGCATACGAACCGCAAGTTTGATCAAGATGGTGGTGATGCCCGCAAATTATGCACAGGGTACTATAGCGAAACTCCTCCACTCCCTTACTGTGTTGCAAGAGCCGAACTCAAAACCGATCAAACTGGCAAGCGGATCGTTCGGGCGGATAGTAGAAGATTTACAACGGACTTTGAATGCAAAATTAAAACCCACTCCCAACCTCGCAGTGGACGGTGACTTTGGCCCAGCTACCAAGGCTGCTGTCATTCGTTTCCAGAAAAACCATAAACTCCCAGCTGACGGAACTTTCGATCAGGACGACTGGACAGCTCTTGGCACACTTCTAACGGAAAGCAAACCGGTCGCTGCCCCCGCAGTCATCAATCGAGAGAAGCTAACAAAAAAACGAGCCGATCCGTTAGACGGCGTTCCATTTGTCACCGCCAAGTCCTGGGCAATGGCAAACCTTGCAGATGGAACCATCCATTTCCATTCCAACAAAGACGAAAAACTGGATATCGCAAGCACGACAAAGATTATGACCGCTTACCTCGTGCTGCAACAGGCTGCGCAAAATGAAGCGGTCCTCGCAGAAAAAATCAACTTTTCAGAACGGGCGGATAGAACGCCCGGTTCGACCAGCAGCGTGCGTGCCGGTGAAATATTGACGGTCAAAGAATTGCTGTATGGACTCCTGCTGCCATCTGGCAATGACGCCGCGGTCGCTCTTGCTGAGCACTTTGGGCCACGTCTGGCAAAATCCAATGAGAAAAAATCAAGCTATGACTTATTCATCCTAGCCATGAACGACAAGGCAACATCGCTAGGAATGCAAGACAGCCATTTCAAAAACCCCCACGGCCTGACAGCTCCGGGGCATCGATCGACGGCAGCAGATCTGGTCAAACTTGCGACGGCGGCGATGAAACTCGAATCCTTTCGTCACTATGTGCAAACCCGTCAGCATGGATGCACGGTTGCTTCCAAGTCGGGCTCACAGCGGAATATCCTCTGGAAAAACACCAACCAGCTCTTGGCCATTGATGGCTATATCGGTATCAAGACCGGTACCACAAGCGCCGCAGGTGCCTGTCTCGTATCGGCCTGCCAACGGGATGGAAAGGAAATGGTCCTGGTCGTCCTAGGAAGCGGCTCCTCTCGTGGCCGTTATGCCGATTCACGAAATTTGTACCGCTGGAGCTGGAAACAGATCTTACAAAAATAATTTCATACAACCGCCGCCAAGAACAAATCTATAGGGGTGATTGTCATCGGCTAAGCGATCCACCCCTAAGATATGCCTTTTCGCTGTTAAAGCTAAGTAACGGTTTTTTAACGTGGCGTTAATCAGCAACACGTTTCGCAGCAATCGCCACAAACGCACGACGAAGCACAATTACAGGCAGCAGACCCACAGCAGCAGTTACATGCACTATTGCTACATACACATTTGCCGGTGTTACAGCATTCACAAGAAGCTTTCATTTCTTTCTCCCATTAGAGTTGTCACAGCATTCCCATTCGTTTTCAAAACAATCCAGAAGGCTGCATTGGATATTATTCGACGATTCACAAGCGCATGATTGGTAAAACTGACGTAACTCATCCAACATGCCATTCAAATCAGCTATTTTTTTTTCAATTTGTTCGATCTTCTCGTTACAAACCTGCTCCAGCAAAGGCTGAGTCTTTGGAGAACAAAAAGTAATCTTCAGGAGAGATTGCGCATCGTTGAGCGTGAAACCAAGCTCCTGAACTCTTTTGATAAACTTGATCTGCCGAAGATCGGTTTGAGTGTACTTGCGAAAGCCTGACGTTCGTTCAGGCGTCTTCAGCAAGCCCTTTCGCTGATAGAAACGAACCGTTTCCACCCCAACCCCAGCCTCTTTGGCCAGAACCCCAATCGTCATTTGTTCTTGTAAATCTTGTTCCATGTCAGAATTATAACTCCGTACCTAAGTACGGAGTCAAGCTTGAAATCTTCCGTTTTCTGGAATGTGAAGATAAACGATTAGAAATTGTTCTGCCTTGAGTGATCTATCGATTCACTCACGCTTACGGCTTCAGTTCAATGACTGCCAAAATCGGTCGATGATCAGAGGTCAATTTTCCCTCGAAGACGCGGCTGAAATTGAATTGCCAAGCTTGCCGAGGGGCCATGAAAATAAAGTCAATTTCCATGGTGGGTTTGGTAGCCGAAAAAGTAAACCGATCCTGATTGGGTTTGGCGGCAGCTAAGCTGTCGCTGGAAAGTAAATCCAACGTACGAGATTTAGGTTGGTCGTTGAAGTCCCCCATCAACACATAAGGTAATGTCAGGGTATTTAGATATTTAGCCAACTCTTTGGCTTGTTGAAACCGGAATTCATCATCTTCAACCCAATCAAAATGTAAATTGACCACCATAATTTCACGTTGATCAGGCAACCGAACCTTACAGGCCAAAGCCACTCGTGGCTCATTACCTGTTGGCAGTCTGATGTCTTTCGCGGCCACGATCGGATGCTTTGAAAGAATCGCCAATCCATACTGACCGCCCTGATAGTCCATAAAAGAACCGAACGCGGAGTGCATCTTTAACGATCTCCCCAGCGTTTGAGCCTGGTCGACCATGCCACTACGTTTCACTTTATTATCGACCTCTTGTAAGCCGATGAAATCGGCATGCAAGTTATTTAACAAGGCCGCGGTACGTTCCAAATCGAGGCGGCCATCATTCCCCAAACCATGTTTAATATTGTAAGAAACCGCGCGGAAGGTCTGGCCTGTTACTGGAGCATCCCATGAGAATTCAGTCACCAACGCGGCATGATCGGAAGGGAATTTCTGAGCATGTTGATCAACGACGATGGCATCTCGAGCATCCAGTTGGGAACCACGGTAATAGATAAAATCAATGCGATCTTGTTGTTGTTTGGGGAAGCGTGGTGTCCAGGTGCGATCTTTCATACGGTTGACTTCAGGATGATTTTCCCGCCAAGCATCCCGAAATCCGGCATCGCTCAGGATATGACTGGTGGGCCAGTCGAGGACAACGCCATCAAATTGGTCCCGAAATGGCTTGATATAATCAAGATGCGACATACTGTTAAAATCACCTGCGATCACGATCGGAATCCCTGCGTACTGAGGATGGCTAAGCCGCTGTTGAATTAAAGCCCACATTTTTTCCAAGTCTTGGCGGGAAGCATCACAGGCGTATTTCAGAGCCTCTAAATCGTTAACGTCTCGAGTCCCCTCCACCCAGATTTCTTTGTTGTAGGGAAGCCAAATGGAATAGAAAGCAAGTTTACGATCTCCTGGTAGTTCCAATAATGCGCCAACACACTTGAATTTTTCAAAAACGGAAATATCCTCAAGCACCGGATAGCGGCTATGAATAGAAACGTTCGTACCACGGGGGTGAAAGTGATAACCCAGCTGTTCACTGATCCACTCTCCCGAGCCATACGTCTCCTGCATCGCGACGATATCTGCTTTGCTTTGTCGAATAACTTCAACGACACGTTGTGGCCCAATTTTCTCACCATCCTCACGACCGCCGTGCCAGATGTTCCACGTCATTGTGCGGAAAGTTACGGATTCATCGCACAATCCAGATTCGCACATCAGTGACGTCAAAAAGAATGTTATTAGGCAAACCAGGAATCTTTGTATTTGGTACATCATGATTTCTTTCCACCAATATTCTATCAACTCAGAGATTTGACCCTAACACACCAGAAATGACTTGCCCAGTGAAGGTCGTTTCGTATTCTCACAGAATCCACCGCACCTTAGGGATTCCACAAACCTTTGCCTGATAAAAATACGCCGTCCCACCTGGTAATCCCAATTTCAATATTCTCGAACGGTGAAGCAGACTTGATTGCCACACCCAGCCGCGTATCCGTTTTTGAACTTCTTGACAAGCTGTTGCAAAGTAAGGGAACAGGTACTAGAACAGGAACCTAGTGTGTTTTCGTACTCCGCCACATTCTGTTATTTGAACCGTTGAACTTAAACACGTTCCTCCTACTCTTCCCGGATAACTCGTGACCATGAGAATAGAACCCTTTCTTACTGAACAGTTCTTTGCTGAGTATGAGTTTTCAGCTCGGTATCTTTTAGCCCCGTCCGACTGTGAAACCATGTCGGTCGGTGAACTATTGCGATTATCCGGTTCTTCCTTGGAAGAGTTGGGAGACCTGACACTGGGATATACGGAATCTCAGGGCGATCCCCAACTTCGTTCCCAAATTTCAGAAATGTACACTGAGGTGAGGAGCGAAGACATCGTCGTCTTAACCTCTCCGGTTGAGGGCATCTACCTTGCGATGCAAACACTGCTGGAACCAGAAGATGAAGTCATCGCCTTACGACCTGCCTACGATGCCTTAAATAATGTTGCCCGACATTTATGCCGTGAGGTCCTAGCCTGGAATCTGGTCCCCGGGACAAAACGCTGGGAACTGGATTTTGACCAATTGGAATCGATCATTGGGCCGCAAACTCGAATGCTTGTGGTCAATTTCCCTCACAATCCAACCGGATACGTCCCGTCAAACTCTGAATTTAATCGTTTGATCAAATTGGCTCGAAAGCACAATGTATGGTTATTCTGTGACGAGATCTATCGCGGCCTCGAATTTGAACCAACCATTCCGTCGGCAGCCGACCTTTATGAAAAGTCGATTGTGCTTAGCGGATTGTCAAAGACGTATGGGCTGCCAGGCTTGCGAGCCGGATGGTTAGTGATCCGTAACAGAGATCTTCGCGACGAACTAATAAACTGGAAACACTACACTACCATCTGTCCTGCGGGACCAACCGAATTTCTTGCTCGAAAAGCTCTCCTCGTCAAAGAGAATCTTGCTGAGCGTAGTAAAGCGATTATCCGGCAAAATCTAAAGCTATGTGAAGCATTTTTTGCCCGCTTCCCGGAACATTTCATCTGGCGTCGACCACTAGCAGGTTCCGTTGCTTTCATTGAAGTCAACCTCGCAAAAATTGGCTTTGAGTCGGCGACTGCTCATTGCCATCACCTGGCACAAAACCATGGAATTGTCCTGCTTCCCGGCAAATGCCTGGGATTCGATGATACCTTCGTCAGGTTGGGACTTGGTCGAGTCGGATTCCAAACTGCGCTCGAGGCATATGCAACGGTGATTTCAGATAAGAATTAGTTTGGGAGATAGCCCGCCGAGTGCCTAGACAACGACACTACGTTGATTTTCCTTTGTGTTGCGTTTCCCACCCCGAGACCCCCGTTTGGGAGAGCGATGATTCAACAAAGACGGTTTTGAACGTCTACCATTCTTAGCTCCTTCACGACCGGAGGAATTACCACCTCGTCGTCGTTGTCCGCCACCTTGCTTTGGTTTCGGTTTCCACGCAGGCTTAATCGAGTTTGGATCTCGTTCAATCTTGATTCCGATTAACTTCTCAATCTCATCCAAATAATCAAGTTCTTCGCCCGAGCAGAAAGACACGGCTATTCCCTCGGCTCCCGCGCGTCCAGTCCGTCCAATTCGATGAACATAAGATTCTGGTTCATTGGGCAAATCGTAATTCACAACATGTGCCACATTATCAATATCAATCCCACGGGCCGCGACATCGGTGGCCACCAAGACACGAACTTTCTTTGCTCGAAACGCTGCCAGTGCTTTTTGACGAGCAGATTGGGATTTGTTTCCGTGAATCACGGCAACAGGAACAGGACTCCGAGAGGCCCGATTATTCCGTACCTTGGCCATAAATTGATTATAAAAGAGAAGCAGCGACAAAGACGACGAATATCTGACACCTCAGGAGCTATCGGAATGCGGCTTTCTTTTACGTTAACTTTTCTACTGTCATACGCTATTACCGGAATGACATCTGCGCAAGACCCCGAGAACCGAAAAGGGGCCTCCGGCATCTCCGCTCCGACCCTACTTATCGCTGACGGGCTGAACAAAGATGGTTCACTGAGCAGGAACTACCAACGAGGCCTACGTTATGCCATCGACTACTTTGGGAACTATGGCCCTTATTATGTTTATCTACTTAGTGCAGATAACCAGGACAGTGTCCGTCAAATCTATCGACAACGCGCGAGAAGCCGGGTCAATCCAAACTCCAAGACTCAGACCCGAAAACAACAAATCGACGAATTTCTAGGACGCCCAAATGTTATCAATGAGATAAATGCGGTTTTGGCAGGGAAGTCCGAAGGAGGTCTCACCTGGACCCAGAATCCTCCAATTCTTTATGAAGATGTGACGACGAATGCCAAAGGGCGCGAACAAAATCCGATTGAAAACACGTGGGGGGCTCTGCACGAATATCACCATGTCTTCCAAATGGCACATTGTGATACCAAACAAAGCCGAAGCTCTGACAAGCACATTAACTCCTGGATGGCAGAAGGTATGGCTTCCTATAGCTCAGCGAAGTTTATGGAGAACCTCGGCCTGATAGATTTCGAAGATTACATGCTGCAACTTAAAAAAACAGGTGCCAATATCGGACGACCAAGTATCAATGAATTCGTCGTCAAAAATCCTAACTGGAAACTGGAAAACGAAGAGTACTGGGAAGAGGGTGGCTCTGCTCAGGTTTATTACATGCTCGGAGCCTGGGCGACGGCCTACCTAATCCATGTGAAACAAGTGCAGGAAGTCGTGGTCCTTAAAAAATGGTACTTTGATATTCCAAAACTCGGGAAAGCAGCGGCCTTCGAAAAACATATGGGCTTATCGCTAAATGAGTTCTATCAGGAATTCCGCCCCTTCATTCTGCAATCAAATGACCAAGTAATGCGAATCTTCAGGCCGAATAGAGTCAAAGAATAAACAATGATAGGTTTGACATATGAGTAAAGGAAAATCCATGGCTGAAACCAGTAATGAAAAACTTGAACCACTGTGGTTGATCACCAAAGCTCTCTATCGAGCCAGTTTAGTAGGATTCTTATTGACGATCGCCTTCCTACCATTCCTTTTCATAACCGACCGAACTTATGCTTTGCACAATGCAATCGTCCCACTCGAACGGACGACCTATAATGCCATGATGTTCGGTAGCCTGGCCCTCTTAAAGACATTAGTCATTGTCTTCCTGTTCCTGCCAGCCATTGGATTGCACTGGACCATCATCAAACAACGCCGTTTAGCTGAAATACCAACAAATACAAACTGAACGGCCAAGTCTTGCAGTTCGAAGAAAGCTAGCATTGGGATTTTTGCGATCAAAGTTTATCGTGTTCCCAACATTCTAACGGAGTGAAGGTGATCGCCAGGGAGCTCTACTTAGCAGGCTTTGCCAACTGATCGTCGGTGATCTCACGATTGAAATTCACTTGCTGAACCTTGGAAACGAACGACGTCTGCAATACTGTAATGTCCGTTTTCGAGTAATGGGGCATCTGCACCCCTTCGACTTCTTTGTAGTCGCCCAGATAAATCACCATGAATTCTTCAAGTTCGAGTCCTTCAATCAACTTGGTGGACGCGTCCAAATAGACCATCAGAGGATCGCCCACAATGGTCAGTTTGAAACAGGGCTTGCCATTGAACTGAACCTTTTCGATGGACCGAAAAGCTTCTGTACCAAAATCTCCCGAGATTGCCTGAACAATGCTAATAGGAACTACGATATTATCTAATCCCACTTCGTCAAAGGTGCTTGCTCGCAACGGTTCCAACGTACTTACTCTCCAGCCTTGTTGCCCTACCCATCCCTTGGCTTGTTTGAATTCCCCTAGGTCCGTATCGACGCGTCCACGCTCTCTTGCCAAGTCAAGAACTTCTGTTGTTGTTCCGGTTGCTTCTCCGGCTGCTGATCTGGATATGACTTCCGAAACCCTGATAATGGATTTTATTTTTCTGATCGCTTCCGAACCACCAACTGCTCTAACATGGGCCTCAATGATTTCCGCTTTGTTCAGCTCCGGGATTGGTTCTGCAATCTGCTGAGTCGGGGAATTCGAGGGAACCGTCTCTGCCGTCTGGCCAGGCTGCACTTCTGTCTTTGTACTTTCAACTGGTTGCTCATTCGTGCATCCGGAGATTATCCCTAAACAAAATACAAACACGGCCATCTTTTGTGAACTAGTGGTCATTTTCGATCCATTTGTTATTTAAAAAATCAACTTTGTCTTTGCTGGTTATAGCAGACCTTGGTGAATCTGTTAACCAGTTGTCATCACCAGCCTTAACCGTACCAATGATCTTATTTACTTGCCGGCCTTAATGACTCGCAAGCCGGTTGAGTCAGCTGCGGCTCGAGCCATTCCATCGGTATTAAACTGCATTGTGATCGAACCCTGAAGATCAATCCCAATCACGCCTCCCACAATCGGGTATTTTTCACTCTTCAATACTTGCTCAACGGCGGACTCCAGTTTTTGCTTTCCATAATGCATCCGGGCATGAATATCATACGCAATGGCATGACGGATGAAGTCTTCACCAACCCCCGTGCATGAAATACCGCAGGTTGTATTATTCGCATAGGTACCTGCTCCGATGATCGGGGAATCTCCCAGACGACCATGTTTTTTGTTAACCAGCCCGCCCGTCGATGTTCCTGCCGCGAGATTACCATTTCGATCAAGGGCTACACAACCGACCGTCCCCATTTTCTCTTTGGTTGTAAGTTTTTCTCGCTCTTTCACTCGTTTCAGTCGCTCTACCTGTTTCTCCGTACGAAAGTATTCCGGAGCAACAATTTCAATCGCTGGATCGTCTAGCTGAGCGGCAAATTGATCTGCGCCTTCGGAGACCAACAGAACGTGGCGAGTCTCTGTCATAACTCGTCTAGCCAACGAAATCGGATTCTTCACCGTCGTCACACCACCTACTGCCCCACAGGCTCGGGTGCGACCATCCATAATCGTTGCATCCAGTTCGTTGATCCCCTGAGCAGTTAGTACGCCTCCGCGACC
>CEUY01202643.1_pt1 | contig 12735 bp, 8 predicted proteins | sample 361481 | NCBI WGS metagenome assembly CEUY01 (sample SAMEA2622737, study PRJEB7988) | marine metagenome | isolation source: saline water (ENVO:00002010), including
AGGATCCCAGGTTCGTAGGGGCTGACCCGATAAATTGAATCGCTGGTGATATCGTCGATAACGATATCTTCAGGTAGTTCGTCAAAGGGTGTGAACGATGCATTGATAGCCCCGGTAGTTTCAATCTCCATTCCTCCCACGTCAACAACGTGGATGTCCACTGATTCTGCCACGGAGTTAACACCGGCATCCAACTGGAATTCGTAACTTGTAACACCCGAGGACGGCAATTTGATTAGAGAACTGAAAAGGCCTGACGTGTCGGGCGCAACAATCGTACCTAGCAATCCTATCGTTGCCATTGTGGACACCACAAGAAACATCGGCATCAAGATTCCTTCTTTCAGAATCAATGGAAGCTCACGGGCGGTGCGTTTCCAGGAAATCACCATGAAGCTATAGGCGACGAACAAACACAGTGCATAAAGTCCGATATATTTAGCTATCATTGTCAGGATCGTATCATCGGCATGACCACTCGACGGCATTGAAACGCCGCTTAGGATCAACGGCGTAGCGATCATTGATAATGCAAAGGCCAAACCTGCCGCTAGTAACAGTGACTTTCTGACATCCTCCATCAGCATATTGATCTTATTTACGCGGCTAAGTGCCTGGCTTGCCAACCAGACAAGACTCACGAGAACTAACCCGGCCATACAACCGACGCCGATAAGCCATAATGGTGTAAACCAGGCCTCCAGACCGGGTGAAAGTTCAATTGCAAATAGTTGATATGACATGTTCGACTGAAAAAAAGGCATATAGACTTCGTTCGTGGAATTCAAAAAGGAATACGTATAGGAAGACTGAAAAGTTCAGTTAGTAATTAACTCTGAAGTCACCAAAGTTCCCTGAGGAGGTGGAATCAGTGACGGAGACATCTTTAATGTTGTTTTTCATCCGACCTTTGATGGCCAGCATAAATGCATCGACTTCTTCTAATTGCCCTTCGACCACCAGATATACAGTGCCGTCGGTACGATTTTCCACTGTTCCATTGACATCGAAATTTTTTGCTATGTGATTAGTAGTCCAGCGGAATCCAACTCCTTGAACCCTTCCCCTGTAAATCACATCTCGACGAATCATGTTTAGCTAATCTACTGCAATAGTGAAGAAAATGTCGTTGTTATATTGTCACTCGCAAAACGACTTCCGGACGAAATGCTCTACTACCTTCGGCACCTTTGCTATTTAAGATGCCTCACCTGACTACGATTATGCCGGTCGCAGTGATATTGACGCGCGCGGTAGTTCTTCCGTAAGGTTCGGCAATGTCTTGTTGCAACTTATTACAACGATTAGGTCTCATGAAATCCGCTCGTTTGTGCGCGAGCTTCTATTCGATCGTGTTGATATGCATTTTTAGCACCATGATTAGTTTTGCACAGGAACCGTCCTTAAGTCGGCCGTCAACGGCTGTACCTGCTAAACAAAAGGGAATTGTGCTACTTAGAAATGGTCAAATCATTTCCGGCGAATATTCTGAGACTGGTTCTAGTTATATAATTACGCTGGGCACTGGAGGAGTAATCCGTCTACAAAAGGACCAGATTGAATTTGTAAGCGACTCGATCGATGAAATTTATTCTTATCGCCGAGCCAGTACAGTTAATAACTCGGCTGACGCTCATCTGGCGATGGCCAATTGGTGCCTGACTAATCGGCTTTATGACTATGCTCAATTTCACCTTCAACAGTCAATTCGGATTAATCCGAGGCATCCGGCAATAATTCCGATTCAGGCTCGAGTCGCGATTGCACGATCTGCAGGCAAAAGTACTGTAAGTAAACCCAGTTCCGTCCGTGCTCAACTCGTCTCTAACGAAACAATCGCCGCTAGGCTTAATCAACTCGACCCGGGTGTAATTCAGTCTTATGTAGGTCGGTTACAGCCATTATTGATCAATACTTGTGCCGTCGCCGGATGTCATGGTGTTAATACGCAGTCCGCCTACCAACTTATAGACTTCCGTTGGACAAGAAAGCCCCCACGTAATGTCTCCTATCGCAACCTATATAATTCCATGAAATACGTTGACTTTTCCGATCCACAAAAAAGTGTGTTGCTGAGCAAGGCAACTACCGCTCACGGATCGTCAAAGAAGCCTGCCATCACAATTACCGATTCAGAACAACTTAGTTTGTTAGTAGATTGGGTCAGAATCCTCACGTCTCCGGCTAATACAAAACAACGAACTACGACTCAAAACATATCCGGCCCGATAGTTTTTCAAACAACTCCTATGAAAAATCCCCGACGAGTATCGCTGCCGGAAACTTCTAATTCGATTGACCGCGTTTCTAAGTCGTTTTCTGATCCGGTCAGTACGCCAAATTTAAACGACACGTCATTAAGTCATCAAATGTTGAAGGACGAAAAATTCGCAGAAATTAGCTTGTCTAAGGATTTCGACGATTTGCCATTTAGTCCTGGTGATTCCCAACTATTGAGGGTTTTTAGTCCACCCTCTCCGCAACGTCATAACCTCACTCCTACACTGGATAGTCTATTTCCATTACCCAGTGATCAAATGCTAAAGAGATCGAATAAACAGGCTAAATAATTAAGCAATTCACTCAATTGCGCATAGATTTCACTCGGTACTGAGCCAAACGCTCATTGGCGTACGACTGATTTCATATAATAATGGTTCTAAACTAAAACTGTTTTCTGATAAGACTACGTATGGACAAACCGCCTACAGAACGTCCACCACAAAACCAGCGAAGTACATCACGTATCTGGCTGTTCCTTTTGTTGTTAGCCTTTGTTATTCTACTGGCTAATAATTCCAGTACGCCACATAAGGCGATGTATAGCGATCTGGAAAGATGGCTTAGTTCACCCGACAAGCCAGGACAAGATCCAGCTAATCCCATAGATCGTGGTGATATTAAACTGGTTACGATCGACGAACATCTGAATCTTGCGATAGTTGAGTTCCGCGATGAGGTAGGAATTAAGCCGTCGGGGTCTACCCGAGAGCAACAGGTAAAGAAAGTACAGGTTCTGATACCAAAATCAGAAGGTACAAGCGACCTGAAACGATTATTGGATGATCATCAGGGTTCGCGAACCAACAAAATTGCCTATCAATACAGCCCACAGGACACAACCGCCTCAGTGATTCTGTTCATTGCGATTCTGCTGCCGGTTGCGCTGTTAATCTTTTTCTGGATATCCTACCGCCGTAGCCAAAACCAGTTCATGGGAGGCGGGTTCCTTTCTGGATTCGGCAAAAGTAATGCGAAACGGTATGACCAGGACGAAGAACCAATTACGTTTAAGGACGTAGCCGGCCAAAAAGCTGCGAAATCCGATCTTCAGGAAATCGTAGAATTTCTTTCCAGCCCGGACAAATTCCAAAAGCTGGGCGGACGAGTACCAAAAGGAGTTCTTTTAAATGGGCCACCCGGGACAGGGAAGACTTTGCTAGCGCGAGCCGTTGCCGGGGAAGCTGGAGTTCCTTTCTTTTCCATCAACGGTTCTGAATTTATTCAAATGTTCGTGGGAGTTGGTGCCAGTCGCGTACGGGATTTATTCCAGCAAGCAAAAGAAGCATCACCCGCAATTATCTTCATTGACGAAATTGATGCTGTTGGTCGACAACGCGGCGCCGGAGTCGGTGGAGGCCATGATGAACGCGAGCAGACGCTTAACCAAATCCTCGGCGAAATGGACGGCTTTTCAACGAATGACTCGGTAATCGTTGTTGCCGCCACCAACAGACCGGATGTTTTGGACCCTGCCTTATTGCGGCCTGGAAGATTTGACCGTCATGTGACGGTTGGCCGTCCAACGCAAAAAGGGCGTCGCGATATCTTCAAAGTGCATGTTCGACAAGTCCCTTTATCAGATGATGTCGATCTCGAACTCTTAGCCGCCGGAACGGTCGGTCTAACCGGGGCTGACATTCGAAATATGGTAAATGAAGCCGCATTATGGGCTGCGAGAAAAGATAAATCCTGTGTTGAAATGGAGGATTTCGACTATGCCCGTGATAAAATTCTCATGGGAGCAAAACGCGAAGAACACTTAACAGAAGACGACAAGGAAAAAACGGCCTATCACGAAGCAGGGCATACCTTGGCATCCTGGTTCCTTAAGGGCGCCGATCGAGTACATAAAGTTACGATCATTCCTCGTGGACGGTCACTTGGCTCAACGCAAATGCTTCCCGAAGAAGATCGCGTTTCGATGTCCGAGGCACAGCTGAAAGACCACCTGGTGGTGTTATTGGCAGGCCGTGCCGCAGAGAAGCTTATATATAACGAGACTGCAGTTGGAGCTGAAAACGATCTCGAACGCGCTACGTCTATGGCTCGACGAATGGTAACTCGCTGGGGAATGAGTGATAAGTTAGGGCCGGTCAGCTATAAACTAGCCGACGAAGACCCCTTCCTAGGTCGTGAGATCCATGAACAACGACAGTTTAGCGAACATACCATGGAGGTCATTGATAGTGAAGTATCACATTTCCTCCTCGAAGCTGAAAAACGAGCTGACGACTTACTCGTCGAATATCGTGACGAACTCAATTCGTTAACACAACGTCTTGTCGATGCCGAGGAGCTTTCAGAATCGCAAATAGCTGATGTGATAGGCCCCTCAGTCCACCCAATGCCCGTGTCAGACGATGACAATGAAATCGAGCAATCGACGTCAACCAATAACGACGATGAAGAAACTCCTTATGAGGGTGCCGAGTTGAAAGCCCGTTTATCGACAAAAGCGGAGGCAACCGCTACTACGACAGATGTTGATGCGGCCGACCACGATTCAAATTCGAAAGAATCCGCAGATTCTATCGCCTCCAAATCCACGCTGGAACGCGATCCCGATGATCCAGCTCCATCGAGTTTCTGAATTCTGTTTGCGGAGTCCATTTTCGCATGGCAAAGAAGAAAACTCGTAAGGTTAGAACCCAGCTAAAAAAAGGTCACCAGGGGCGGAGACGTCGTGGAGATTTCACGCGTGAATATCACGAACATGGTTTTACCGACAAATCCCCCATGCGTCGAGAACGTGTATCAGGCAAGGGCGACTTAACTCGCCACCGAACGATTATCGGTGAAGCCTCAGCCGATGAGCATGACGCACTTAATGTGCAGCTGGACATTAATGAGAAAGACTGTCTTCACGGTCGTGTTCTGAGCGTCCACGGCCTTGATTGTAAAGTCTTGGCCGGCGACGGGAAAACTTACCAGTGTGCGGTCCGAGGGCTACTGAAAAATCTCAACACCGACCAAAGAAACGTCATTGCAGCCGGCGATGTTGTAAGCATTCGCCCGGAACGAAATACTGACGCGGGAGAGCGTTATGAAGCGATGATCGTTCGTATCGAACCGCGCTATGGATGCATTAGCCGAACCAGTAAAGGACAACAGCATGTATTGGTTGCCAACGTTGACCAATTGATTATTGTAGCCAGTATCGCTGAACCGGAATTGAAGCCTAATCTGATCGATCGTTTTTTAGTTACGGCAGAGAAGGTTGGTTGCGAACCGATCATCTGTTTTAACAAGATAGATCTGTTGAACCCAAATGAAATCCAACCAATTGCTGGTACATATGGTCAACTTGGTTACCGAACACTTTATACCTCGACCGAAACAGGGATTGGTATAGATTCATTGAAGTCGCTCATTGCTGATAAGCAAAACGTAGTAGTTGGACAATCAGGTGTCGGAAAGTCTTCACTACTTAATGCGGTAGAACCAACGCTCGAATTACGAACGAAATCCGTTAGTAAAGACAATCAGAAAGGGCGCCACACCACAACTGCCGCTCATCTAATTCAGCTTGATTGTGGCGGTTACATTGTGGATACCCCAGGTATTCGACAGTTTCAACTTTGGGATGTGATCGCCGAAGAAGTAGCCGGGTTTTATAGAGATCTACGTCCCTATGTCGACGATTGCAAATTCCATGATTGTACGCATATTCATGAAAATCCATGCGGAGTCAAACGGGCAGTCGCCGACGGCCTACTCGATTTAAGACGGTATGAAAGCTACTGTCAGATACGTACAGAATTATAAAACGAAATGGAGGATCTCAATGATGTCCAAAATGCTAAGGATTGCAGGTGCGATTGGGATGCTTTTGTTGTTTCCTGCTGCTAGTGAGGGCAGCGAACAGCCTAATATTTTGGTGATTATGGTTGATGACCTGGGATATGGGGATTTGTCCAGTTACGGTGCAACAGATTTATCAACTCCGGCGATCGATAGTATCGCGACTGACGGAATCAAATTCACTAACTTTTATGCAAACTGTCCTGTTTGTTCTCCTAGCCGCGCTTCGTTTATTAGTGGTTGTTATCCGGAATTAGTCGGCGTTCCAGGCGTTATTCGGACTTATCCGGAGAATAGCTGGGGGTATCTTAACAAAGATGTCATTACGATCGCCGATAAAATGCGAAAAGGCGGATATCAAACTGCATTAATCGGTAAGTGGCATCTTGGTCTGACAGAAGAAAATTGGCCCACAAATCGCGGGTTTGATTATTTCCACGGTTGGCTTGGCGATATGATGGACGATTACTATAAGCATGAACGCCATGGCATCAACTACATGCGGTTGAATCAACAACAAATTACCCCTTCCGGCCACGCTACGGATCTCTTTACGCAGTGGGCTTGCCAATACATCAAATCAGCGAAAGCAAGCGATAAGCCATTTTTCTTATTTCTTTCATACAATGCGCCGCATACACCCATCCAGCCTCCCGAGGAATGGCTAGCTGCAACGCGAAAAAAATATCCGGGAGTGTCGGATCGTCGCGCGAGATTAGTCGCATTGATCGAGCATATGGACAATGGCATCGGCAAGGTTTTGGATAAACTCGACGACACGCAGCAAGTAAATGATACTCTGGTAATATTTACGTCCGACAATGGTGGCCAGATTAATGTCGGAGGAGATAATGGTGGTTTGCGGGACGGAAAACAGAGTATGTATGAAGGAGGACTACGAATCAGTACGGCAATAAAATGGCCAGGCCGGGTTAAAGCTGGAACGGTCACGAAAGAACGCGCATTAACCATGGACCTTTATCCAACAATATGTGAAATTGCCGGCGTTCCCTTACGGCATGAAATCGACGGAGTCTCTTTAGTACCGATTCTCAGTGGTGAAGCACTTGATAAACCGGACCGACCGCTCTTTTTCCATCGAAGAGAAGGGAATCAACGTTATCAGGGCTTGATTACAAATGCCGTAATACAGGGTGACTGGAAACTTCTTCGCAATAGTCCTTTTTCGCCACTCGAACTTTACAACCTAAAATCAGACCCCTTTGAACAGGAAAACCTCGCTAAACAACATCCGGCCATATTTAATGAATTGGCTCGAATACTAAGAATCCAGGTTCAAAGAGGTGGAGCAGTTCCCTGGCAACCGCCTATTCGTAAAGACGTAATGCCTCGATAGGTGTTGACCAAATACGATGCTGTAAAGAAAATATCATTAGCTAAGCTTATAACCTAATCTACGCCCGCAAGTTTGTCCGTGAACAATTCTGTGAACGAACCGTTTGATGATGACTTTCTAAAAGAGGATGACTCCACGCAGTTATCGTCTCCAGTAGATCGGAATCAGCAAGCCGACAGTGAAACGGCGCAATATGACGCATTTTTATCTGTGCCTCAGCAGCACGTTGACGAACAGGGGAAAACCGTTATAAGTACCCGCGCGGTAGGTAATCGCGAGGAAGGTACTTCTCCGCTTGATTCCATCGGCGCGTCTCTGGTGGGTACAACGCTTGAACACTTCACCTTGGAGGAATTTATAGGCAAAGGTGGTATGGGCGCCGTGTTTCAGGCCACTGACACGAAATTAGGGCGGACGGTCGCGGTGAAAGTACTATCGCAACAACGGACTGATTCTGATTCACTACGCCGCTTCACGAACGAAGCACAAAGTGCTGCCAGGTTAGACCATCCAAACATTGCACGAGTCTACTACGTAGGCGAAGATCGGGGATGGCACTTTATCGTTTTTGAGTATATAAACGGTGTCAACATTCGAGATTTAGTTGAACACAAAGGCCCTTTGCCACTGGATGAAGCGTGGTCGTACGTCTTACAACTTACTGATGCTCTGGTTCATGCATCCGAGCGAGATGTAATTCATCGTGACATTAAGCCTTCGAACATCCTCGTCACAAGCGGCGGCACGGCAAAACTTGTTGATATGGGATTGGCTCGTCTTCATCATGTAGAAAACGATGATAGTGATGTCACCGCATCCGGCGTTACGTTGGGAACATTTGATTACATATCACCAGAACAGGCAAGGGACCCGCGAGGCACTGACGTACGTAGCGATATTTATTCGCTCGGCTGCACCCTCTATTACATGCTTACGGGCCTGGCTCCCTATCCCACCGGCACGGTTTTACAAAAATTGCTGAGCCACAGCAGTGATCCTCCGCCAAACCCACAGGTTTATCGTAATGACTTGGACGACGGCACGATAAAAATTCTTCATAAGATGTTGGCAAAACGACCAGAAACTCGTTACCAAAAACCCTCTGATATAATCCAAGATATATTACAACTAGCGTCACAATTAGGGTTGCAGATTAACCGCAGTGGAAGGCAGTGGACTGCTCCACGGTTACGTAGAGGGTTTACACTCGTAAACCAACTCGTATGGGTCACCCCCCTTCTTCTTTTCTTAACGGTTGTATATGTCATCAGCGCAATCACTTCACCAACGCAAGATTTGGTAATTGCCCAACCCACCTATAACAATACTCCATTTGACATCCCGCTTCTCAATAACCAGGAAGGCGAAGCCGCGCCTCAATTTGAATTGGAGGGTGACACCTCTCAGCAGGAAACTTCTGAACAATTGCCACGACCAAACGTTGCTAATATGACGGAAGTAGATCGCACCCAAACAATTGTGGTGGGTGATGCGACTGATACTTTGCCTGACACAATGGTGGCAGTCGATTCCTTTGAACGGGCGATCTCCCTATTGCCCGAGGATTCAAGTATTGGGGTCATAGAGATTTGGGAAGACTCTTCGGCACCCATTAACTCCTTCAAACTGGCTCTCACGGACGTCCTTGCCCATCCTCTTACCATACGAGGCCGAAAGGGTACTACGCCAAAGCTGTCCATTGCATTAACCCCGTACGACTTGGAAAGTAATGCACCGGCATTTATTCAACTTTTTGGGGGTGAACTGGTGATTGACAATCTCGCTATCGAATTTATATTGCCAAGTCAATTCAGGCAGCAATGCACACTATTTCGCCTTGACCCTCTTGCAACGATTTCCATAACCAATGCGCAACTGACAACTAAACCGCCTTTGGGAGCGAATGACCTCATTCCAGTTAATGTGTCAGTCTTTGAGAGTGTGATACCGGGACTAGTTTCCGAGAGCGTGACCGAGCAGGAAGAATTAGAACGCCCTCCAACAATCGATTTAGCCAACACACTCATTCGGGGGAAAGTAAGCCTTCTTCGTAAAACGCAAGATGTTGACGTATCGATTCAATGGGATAATGGCCTATTCGCCTCTACTGAATGGTTGCTCGCACCTGACCACTTGCAGTCACCCGGAAAGGTTTCGGTAGGATTAAATCATGTTACGGTGTTTGCCGGATCAGGGCTTATCCATCTAACTCCGCAATCACAGAATTCGGACATTCTCCATTTCGACGTAAATGATTCTATCGTCCTGACCGAACCCGGTTCACCCCTCGTCGTCGTCAATCAAGAATCCATGACGGTCGATTCCACAGTTCCGTTAGTGCTTGGGGGACAAAATATCGCAGTTCACAACACTGTTGTAATATTGGAATTGTTAGGCAACGATGCTGTCGGGATGGAACGTCAATACACACTCACCGATCTTTCAGCATTATCACAAAACGGCAATCGTCCTCCCTGGTTTTCCCTGAGAGATGTTACCCCTGATGTTGCCTGGAGTAATCCTCAGGTACCCCCAGTGGATACTTTGATCTATGAAATGGATTACACCGATTTCCTCATTGAATCGTTCCTCGATACTCAGCATGGCTTTGATATCACCAGTCTCACCACTCCAAACTCAGCACAAGAAACGAATGAGTGAATGCTAAGGAATCTACCCGTGTAGCATTCAGGAGTAGCTGAATCTACAATGTCGTCAGCAACAATCCAATGCAACCGACTTACTGACGTAACCTCCTAATCCAAGCTATAGGTCTTATCATGTCCCCTGCTTACAAATCGACTCCAGATGAAATTAAGGGAATGCCCTCCGGTATACCATATATCGTCGGAAACGAAGCAGCCGAGCGATTCAGCTTTTACGGAATGAAAGCTATTCTCATGACATTTCTATCCGTGCATGTCTTCATGACAATGGACTATGAAGATACGGGAGAGAAATTCAATAAGGACCAGGCCGAGGCATTAGCTACTCAATGGATCCACTGGTTTAATGTCGCGGTTTATATCTTGCCATTTATCGGCGCGACGCTTTCAGATTGGCTCTTTGGAAAATATAAGACGATTCTTGTACTATCTTTCGTCTACTGTTTGGGACACCTAACGCTTGCAATTGACGAAAGTGTTTGGGGAATGGGCTTTGGACTGGCATTGATCGCGCTCGGCGCCGGCGGTATTAAACCATGTGTTTCAGCACATGTCGGTGACCAGTTTGGTAAAGCGAATCAGGATCTTCTCCCTCGAGTGTTTAGTTGGTTCTATTTTTCAATAAACGTCGGCGCCTTCGCCTCTTCACTACTTATTCCTTTGGTATTAGCAGCTACAGTCGAGGAGTATGGTGGAGCAATCGCCTTCGGCATCCCTGGCATTCTCATGTTCATTGCTACCTTGATGTTTTGGATGGGCCGCAACAAGTTCATTCATGTTCCTCCTCGGAGAGAACGTTTCTTTCATGACAATCTAAATCCTGAGGCGTTATCAGCCATTAGTGCACTACTGCCGATCTACCTGCTAATCTCGGTTTTCTGGAGCTGTTTCGACCAGACTGCCTCTCGTTGGGTAGCACAAGCCGGTAACATGAACGGGATGCTTGGTGAAATCAAGATTCTGCCGTCTCAAATGCAATCCCTGAATCCTATTTTTGTCCTCATCTATATCCCCTTGTTCACATACTTGGTCTATCCTCTTATTGATAAGGTCTTTAGGCTAACGCCATTAAGAAAGATGGGTATAGGGTTTTTCGTTACAGCAGCGGCGTTCAGTTGTAGCGCAAGTATCCAAACGAATTTAGATGCTGGAATTGAAACGCATATCCTCTGGCAGATTATCCCTTACATGTTACTTACGGCGGGAGAAATATTGGTTTCCATCACCGCTTTAGAGTTTTCCTATACGCAGGCACCCAAATCAGCCAAATCTATTGTCATGGCATTCTTTTTAGGAAGTGTAGCGTTAGGAAACGTCATTACTGCAATCACCAACAGCGTAATCACGAACGATGACGGATCAAGCATCCTTCCCGGTGCCCAGTACTATTGGTTTTTCGCGGCCTTGGTGTTTCTTGCAGGTATCTTATTTATTGGAGCTGCCAAAATTTATTGGGGCCGATGTTTCCTGGATACGACCGATTTGGCAGACTAAGCCAGTACTTATGGGGTATTAGAAGCATAACTCCTCCAAACAATCCATCTTGATATTTAGATTACCCCTACTTCTACTTAGAAGCATATCAAGATTCGCCGATATAAAAGGACGTTGGACTGACCTTTATCCCATCTTTTCAAGGGCATGCCGATTCTCTTGTCCGATATCCGGTGTTTAATACACACACTCATTTTTGCTTCTTACTAGATTGGAGAAGAACTTATGAAAAACATCGCTACCATTCTGGCTGTCACTGTAATCACCTATGTGACCTCTGTAGAAAAAGCTCAGGCAATTCCGGCCTTTGCCAAAGCCTTCACAGAACGTTACGTAAACACCAGCAAAAATGCTGACTTCGTCGCTTCCGTGAAGGAAGCCAGATGTAACCTCTGTCACTTTGGTACTAGCAAAAAGAATAAGAATGACTTTGCTAAAGCAATGGCCAAAACCTTTAAGAAAACAAACTTCAATTCGACCCGTGTACGCGAAGAGGCAGAAACCGTTAAAAAAGAATTTGATGAAGGCTTCAAGAAGAATCTAACGAAAGGAATCCTGCTGGAAAACTTACAAGTCGTTAATCGATGCTGGGATGCTACCTGGAACCGTTGAAGAATAACGCTACTGCTGTCTAATTAATCATTGAGCTCAGCCTGGTTTTGGCTGAGCTCTTTTTTTTGGCGGGGGTAATTGCTGCTACTGCAAGCGAATTTCCATATTGTGCGTAAATGACTCACCTGCTTTAAGAACAATTAATCCATGATCACCGCTATCGAAAGCTAGTCCTCCAGGAACCAGAGTGTAGGGTTCCATGCAAATTGCTTGTCGATGCGGCGGCGTGTACATGACACAGAATTCGCAGGCTTCATCCCAGGTATAGACAAGTCTTTTTGACGACTGAGGATCAAAGATACCAGCGGTAGCACGCCCTGATTCAAACGAGATCCCGCTAAATACGTCATCGAGAAAAAGGGATCCGAATGCTATTCCAGAGTCAAATGGCTGAGTTTCATCAATTGGATTTACTTCTCCAGTCGCCAGCATTTGTTCCAGCGGCCAATGCTCGCTAACAGGGCAAGTTACGACGCATTCTTCGGCTGCTTTCCCTCCCAGCGGCATACGGAAATATGCGTG
>CEUY01186473.1_pt1 | contig 12730 bp, 9 predicted proteins | sample 361481 | NCBI WGS metagenome assembly CEUY01 (sample SAMEA2622737, study PRJEB7988) | marine metagenome | isolation source: saline water (ENVO:00002010), including
CATTTCATAGCTAAAGAAACTTTTCTATCTGGACGAATTTGCATAGGTATTTGAAATGTTGCACCACCTACTCTTCTACTTCGAACCTCAACATGTGGCATAACATTAGATAAAGCATCTTTCCAAATTTCAATCCCATTCTTTTCTTTATCTTCTTTCTTATCCTCAATTATTTCAATTGCATCATAAAATATTCTATAAGCAAGAGATTTTTTTCCATTCCACATTAAATTATTAACAAAACGGGTAACTAACTGATCCTTGTATTTTGGATCAGGTAATAATGGACGTTTTTTTGCTTGTCTTTTTCTCATGGCTCTTTATTGAAGAAAACTTACTTTTTCTTAGAAAGTTTACCTCCATACTTTGATCTACGTTGTAATCGACCCTCTACTCCTGCAGTATCAAGAGCTCCACGAACAATATGATATCTAACGCCAGGCAAATCCTTAACTCTCCCTCCACGAACCAATACAATTGAATGCTCTTGAAGATTATGTCCTTCTCCGGGAATATAGGCATTAACCTCTTTGCCATTAGTCAAACGCACACGAGCAACTTTACGCATTGCTGAATTTGGTTTTTTTGGAGTGGTAGTATAAACCCTAGTGCAAACCCCTCTTCTTTGCGGACAAGAATCCAGCGCAGCAGATTTGCTCTTTTTAGCATTTGTTACTCTTCCTTTTCTTACTAATTGTGCAATAGTTGGCATAAAAAATTTTACAATTAATTATATTGAAAACCCCTTTTTGGGCGTGCAAATGTAGAGTTTTTTTTTGTTTTTCAAATCCTAAATTTTGGTTTTTTTTAAAAAATAATACACATATATATACAAGGTTATATATAAAAATATTTCTTACTAGACTTCAGAATCAAAATACTTTAATCTATAATAGGTTGATTTGATGAAGATTAAGAAAGTTTTATGGAGAGTTTTTTGTGATTAAATAATAGTTTTATAATATCTACTTAAAATTGTGATGATAATTTTATTAAGTTTACGCTTTTAAAAATTATAACATAAATGAAAAATATAAATCATTTCATAAAATTTACCTTTCTAATTGTATCCTTTTTTATTTTGAATCAAAACATCTTAGCTCAAGTTCAAGGAGGTGTGATATCTGACAGAACAGATACTAGAATTATGGATGCTATGACAGATTTAACAAATCGAAAGGCAAGAAAAGGTGAACCTCCCAAAGATGTTAAAGGCTCATACTATTTTAACAAAAATTTTCAATTATCTAGAGTTATATATTTTGAAGAAGAATTGAAGGGAAAAATTTATTTACGTTATAATGCAGCAAATGATGAAATTGAAATGGGTGATTTTCCTCAACAAGAAGATGCAGAAGAAATTCTTTTGAAGAGCGAAAAAGTCCATGCTATTATTAATGGCGAAAAATACAAACTTATTTCGCATAAGTCGAATAATACTATTTTACCTGAATCTGGATACCTAATTGTTCTTTTTGAAAGTGATGGACTCGGCTTATTTCTTAAAAGAAAAAAGATATATATAGCAGGAGTAGCGGCAAGAACATCTCTTGATAGATCACTTCCTCCTAGATTCGTAGATGAAATAACATATTATTATTCCATTGGAGAGAATATTCCTATTCCATTAAAGCTTTCCAAATCTAATATTATTAAAATATTTGGAGATAAAGGCTCAAAGGTTCGTGGCTTTATTAAAGAAAACCAAATAAAGTTTAAAGAGAGTGATGGATTAATCAAGATTTTCGACTTTGCAGAAAGTCTATAAAAGAATTTAATTAACAACAAATTGTTAATAATTTTCCTCTCGAAACCCCAATAAAACCAATAGAAACCAGAAATTTTTGGTTTTCCTTAACATTTACCTTATCTTTAATCCCTAAATTTTTTAAATAATAATTATTAATTAACCAAATTAAAGTATGAAAAGCTTATTAAAACTGTTGATGACATTTTTGCTTGTAACTCAGGTTGCATTAGCGCAAAAATCCATCACTGGTGTGGTCTCTGATGACCAAGGTATGCCACTCCCCGGAGCTACAGTTGTAGAGCAAGGAACTACTAATGGTGTCTCAACTGATTTTGATGGAAATTATTCCATTGAAGTTGCTGAAGGCGCAGTTCTTGAATTTAGTTTTGTTGGATATGAAACTAGTGCTATTACTGTAGGAGCAGACGATCAAATTAATGTATCGTTAGCTCAAGGCAATCAACTAGAAGAAGTTATTGTAACTTCTCTTGGTATTAAGCGTGAGAAACAAGCACTTGGTTATGCGACTTCGAAAGTTGAATCTGATGCGTTAGAACAACGCTCTGAAGGTGATATTGGAAGAGTCCTTAATGGTAAAGCATCTGGTGTGCAAATTACCAACCAAAGTGGTGTCTCTGGATCAGGTACTAGTATCGTGATTCGAGGGTTTAACACATTTAGCCAAGGAAACCAACCTTTATTTGTAGTAGACGGTGTTCCTTTTTCAAGTGACACGAATGCTCAAGGTAGTTTCGTAGACGGGAATAGTGGATCTTCACGATTCCTAGATATTGATCCAAATAACATCGAACGTGTTGACGTTTTAAAAGGACTTGCTGCAGCAAACCTTTATGGAACGCAAGGTCGTAATGGGGTTATTTTGATTACAACAAAATCAGGTAGTACTGCAGGTGGAGCAGCTAAGAAAACTGAAATAACTGTTAACACATCTTATTTCAATGTTGAATTAGCCTCTATGCCAGACTACCAAATGGAATATGGTAATGGATTTGATCAATCTTTCGGTTGGTTCTTCTCTAACTGGGGGCCTAGCTTCCGTGAAGGTGGACCTGCTGGATGGGGTGGACAATCTTCAATTAACGGATCTCAAACTTGGGATGCATCGTTAATTGGTCCTAACGCTGGTCAAGCTGTTACAAGAGGATATTTAAAGCACCCTTACGTTACTCAATCTAGAGCAACAGGGACTTATGATATCTTAGAATTAATAGGATTAAATCAAACTTCAGAGTACAAGTGGCAACCATACGACAGTGTTGGTGGTTTCTTTGTAACTGGACACACAGCATCAACTAACATGAACGTTCGTGGTGCAAGTGAAGATGGAATGATTTCCTATAATATAAACTATGGTAATCTAGAGGACAAAGGTTTTACTCGTGAAAACTCACTAAGACGTAATACACTTAGTTTTGGTGGACGTGCTCAATTAAGTAACGGATTCATGATTAATGGAACACTAAACTACTCTCAGACTAACTTTAAATCTCCTCCAGTTGCTGCTGGATATGGTTCTAATGTTGGTGGTGAGGGAGCATCAGTATTTGCTAATGTGTTCTACACACCTCGTTCTGTAGATTTAATGGGTCTTCCTGATACAAACCCAGTTACACAAGCTTCGTTATATTACCGAAATAACAACGGTATTCAAAATCCACTTTGGACTACTAAAAACGCAGCTAATACTCAAGCGGTTGACCGTGTATTTGGAGGAGCAAGTATTTCTTATAATCTTACCGATAATGTTACTGCTTCTTATAGGTATGGTCTTGATGTTTATTCTGAGAATAACGTTAACTATGCCAATAAAGGAGGTAAAACAGGTAGTTTAATTAACCAAAACGGTATTTATGAGACTTGGAATAATAAGAAAAGTATATATGACCATAACTTAACGGTTGCTGGTTTATATAAATTCGGAAACATTGGAATGGACTTCACCCTAGGGTGGACAGTTCGTGGTGACATCTATGACCGTAACGGAACTCGTTCTATAGGTCAGCAGGTATATGGAGTGCTTCGTCACTTTAACTACGAGCAACAAGATGAAATCCAGTATTACGAGAGAAGAAATATTCAAGGGTATTATGGTCAAGTTTCTTTTGACTATAACCGCTATGCTTATTTGACTTTATCTGCTCGTCAGGATGAGGTATCTAACCTATCAGTTGATAATCGTTCTATTGTTTATCCTTCTGCTAGTGTATCATTCCTTCCAACTTCTGCTTTCCCAGAAATCAAAAGTAATTTGATAAACTTGTTAAAAGTTCGTGCCGGTTATGGTACTTCTGCTAACTTCCCATTTGGGTATCCAATTGCTGCAACATTAAATCTTGATACTCAAGATTTCTTAGATGATTCAGGAAATCAGGTAATCACAAACACTTCTGGTTCTGTATTGGGTAACCCTAATTTGAAGCCAGAGCGTATTGATGAAATTGAGTTTGGTCTTGAAGGCCGTTTCTTAGACAGTAGACTAAGTTTAGATTTATCTATTTATAACAAACAGACTAATGACTTGATCATCAGTCGTCCACTTGACCCATCAACTGGATATACTTCAACTTCAACAAACGTTGGTTTGATTGAAAATAAAGGTATAGAGTTGGATCTTGGAATTGATATAATTAGAAGTACAGATCTTAACTGGAATGCTGCAATTAACTGGTCAACAAACGAGTCTATAGTTAAAGACTTAGGTGCTGATACTGATCAAATTGTTTACGCTGGATTTAGCAGCTTAGGAAACGCCGCTATTGTTGGCGAATCTTTAGGAACAATTGTAGGTTCTCAGATTACTAGAACAGATGCTGGCGGTTTACTTGTTAATAATCAAGGTAGCTATGACACCACATATGGTACAAACATTATTGGTGATGCTAACCCTGATTATTTATTTAATGTAAGTAATATGCTTAGTTACAAAAATTTCACATTTAATTTCTTGTTAAATCACATAGGAGGGGGAGACATTTATACTATGACTGTTTCAACTCTTCTTGGTCGTGGTCTAACTACAGACACTTTAGATCGTGAATTATCATTCATCCTTCCTGGAGTTAACTCTGCAGGTGAAGTAAACACAAGACAGATCAATAACTCTACGTTCTATTTTAGTAACGTGCTTTATGGTCCAGATGAACTTCAAGTTTGGGATGGAAGTTTCTGGCGTTTAGGTGAGGTTTCATTAGCTTATGACCTTCCTCAATCGCTTGTAGATAAAACACCGTTTGGTAATATAAACATTAGTGCAGCAGGATATAACCTGTGGTTTGATGCTTATAATACCCCTGATGGAATTAACTTTGACCCTAATATTGCGGGGACAGGAGTAGGTAACGGACGTGGATTTGAATATCTAAACGGTCCAAGTGCTAAAAGGTACGGGGCTAGTTTGAAACTTACTTTTTAAATAATGAAAAAATATAATATCATGAAATCAATGAATAAATTTTTCACAGCAATCTGTCTTGGAAGTCTTCTTGTATTAAGTTCGTGTGAAAATGCTGAATTAGATTTAGCTTCGAACCCAAATGCATTAAGTCCTGATCAAGCCAGTGCAGACTTTTTCTTGAATGCTATTCAAGAGGATTTTGCTAGATGGGCGCATAGTTTAGGTCATAGAGGAGGTGCGTTAACACGTATTAACTATATGAGTGGAAGAACTTATGCAAACGTATATTCTCCAAATGGTTTTGATGGTGTATGGTCAGATGCATATAAGGGTATGCTAAAAGACATTCAATTAATGAGTGTTTTATCAGCAGAACGTCCTTATGCTCTTGGAATGGGAGAAGTATTTGAAGCTTATATATATATAACTCTGGTAGATTACTTCGGTGATGTACCACAAGCGGAAGCTTTAGATGCTGAAGGTGGAGTTTTAAACCCTTCCGCATCACCAGGCGCTGATGTATATGCATATGCTATAGGAAAACTTGATTCTGCAATTGCTAACTTTACCACTGGTGGAGGAGCTCCTGCTAATGATTTTTTCTATGGAGGAGATGCTTCTAAGTGGATTAAAGCTGCAAATAGTCTTAAGAAAAAGGCTTACCTAAACATGGGTAATAGTTCAGCTTATAATGGAGTTACAAATTATATCTCATCAGCAGCTGATGATTTTCAGTTTAGCTGGGGTGTAAATGAAGCTCAACCTGATACACGTCATCCATACTATGGGGGTAGTTATACTCCTACTGGTGGAGGATACTACATGGCAAACTGGTTTATGCATACGCTACAACAAGGTCATGGAGGTGTAGGTGATCCACGTATATTTTACTACTTCTATCGTCAAGTACAAAATGTTCCAGGATTTGGAATTGATGCAGATGAAGAGGTGTTAGAATGTGGTTTGGATAATTATTATAATCCGTACGCTAACCTAGCTCCACCACTTAATGCCGTATTTTGCGGTCTTAATGGAGGATATTGGGGACGTGATCATGGAAATGATAATGGTATTCCACCAGATGGATTTCAAAGAACATTACATGGTGTTTACCCTGCCGGAGGGAAGTATGATGATCGATCATACAGCTCTCAAAAAAATGGCGCTGGTGCCGGTGGTAGAGGTATAACTCCTATAATGCTTTCTTCATGGATGCATTTTATGAATGCTGAAGTAGCTGGAGTTGGAACTGCAGCTGGAACAACTGAAGTTTTAGCAGGAATTCAAGCCTCTATAAATAAAGCTGCTAGTTTAGGTGGAGATGCTTTAAATAGCGCCACTGTAGATAGCTATGTAGCTGCCTTTGCGGCTGAATGGACTGCTGGTTCAACAGAAGACAAAAACAACCTTTGGGCGACGCAATTTTTAATTTCTCTTTATGGTAATGGAACAGATGGATATAACATGTACCGACGTACTGGATATCCTAGAACTCTACAACCAAATATAGAGCCTTCGCCTGGAGCATATCCGGTATCTATGTGGTATCCTGCTAATTATACTACGAACAATTCGAACGCTACTCAAAAAAGCGATCTAACTGGACGAGTATTTTGGAACACATCAGGACCGTCTAACCTTTATTAATATTTGAGACATGAAAAAAATTATAAGTTTATTTAGTTTATTGTTGTTAATGGTTTCCTGTTCGGAAGCTGAGAACACGATTAATACAGTGATGGACGATTATGTCACAGGTGCAGTGTTAAGAGGTTGGAATCCAACCGGTGAGTATAATTACTTTGAACCTGCATCTTCAGTATTCTCTGTGACTATTGAAGAGCACGATGAGCAGAACGGAGATTTAATGCAAGATGTACAGATTTTTGTTTCCTTAAACGGAAATGGTGAAGTACTTCTTAAAACTCTAGTTCCTTCTGATTTTACAACAGGTCCTACTGGTCTTCCAAGACACGACTTAACAGTTAGTCTGGGAGAAGCAATTAGTGCTATGGGATTATCCTCTAGCCAATATTCTGGTGGTGACGCTGTTATAATCAGATTACAGTTAAATTTAACTGATGGGCGCAGTTATACTGCAAAAGACGCTGCAAGTTCGTTAACGGGATCATACTTTAAATCACCTTACCAATATACACAGGTGATTAAGTGTATTCCAACACAAGCTGTAGCAGGAGACTATACTATTAATATGATTGATAGTTATGGTGATGGATGGAATGGAGGATATGTTAGTGTAGTAGTAGATGGAACAGAGTATAAAATTGGTATTCCTGATTATTGGGGAGACTATCCAGCTTTATCAGCTGAATTACTTTGGGATGGAGCATCTTTTTCATCTTCTACGTATACATTGACTATACCTGCAGGGGCAGCACAAATGTCATTCTCTTGGGTAAAAGGAGATTGGGATAGTGAGGTTTCTTATACTATTTTGTATGATCGTCCAGACGGTTCAGGAGCTACACAAACTGCTCTTACAGAATCGTATCCTGGCCCTGGTTTAAAAGTATTAAGTGTTTGTCCATAATTGACACTCATTTTTACTTAATAAAAAAAAGGAGATCTTTTCGATCTCCTTTTTTTATGAATATATATAGACTAATTTTATAGCTATGGATAAGAACCTTAATATATATGGAATACATACAATTTTAGAGGCGATTAAGGCTGGTAAACATATTGAAAAGGTTTGGTTACTAAAAAGCAATAAAGGCTCATTATTTCAGCGCCTTGAAAACTCTATACGGGAAAACAACATATCTCATTCATATGTGCCTAAAGAACGATTAGAGAGGTTTAAAAATAAAAATCATCAAGGAGCTGTTGCTAGTCTATCTCAAATTAAATTTATCGATATTGAAGAAATGGTTCAAAAGGGAATAAAGGAATCAAAATCTCCAACTTTTTTAATTTTAGATAGTATTACTGACCCACGTAATTTAGGGGCTATTATGCGCTCTGCTGCGGCAACTGGTGTAAATGGAGTAATTATACCTCAAACGGGAAGTGCTCCTGTTAATGCGGCTGCCATAAAAACTTCTTCTGGAGGTGCTTTTCTTGTTCCTATTTCAAGAGTATCACATTTAAAGGATGTATTCTTTTTTATGAAATCAGAAAAAATTAAAATTGTAGGAGTAACCGAAAAGTCTAATGATATTGCATATGATATTAATTTAAAAGGGCCCGTAGCTTTTCTTTTTGGATCAGAGGAAAAAGGAATTAATCTAAATTTATTAAAGCAATGTGATTGTAAAATTAAACTTCCAATGATAACTAGTCTAGATTCTCTTAATGTATCAGTAGCCTGTGGAATCGTCCTCTATGAGAAATTAAGACAAAACGGAAACAATTCTGTATAAAAAATTATCTTTTTTCCATTCATAACAAAATCTCAACAATATTTTAAGGAAAATTGGGTTTATAGTTATAGTAAATAATTTATTATAATAAACCATCCTGTTTTAGTGACAATTCGTAATAAAAAATACTATTTTTTGTTCTTATTTATTTTGTTTTTTACAAAATTAAGTGCGCAATACCCTACGGTTAGAGAGAGAATTATAAATTTGCCAAACTTTGATGAAAAGGTGCTTCACTATGGGTATTTTGTAGGGTTCAACACATATGATTTTAAGTTTGAATATCCTAGTGGATATTATAAAACAAATAATTTTGAAGATATTCAAGTAGAATCTAAAACCGGTTTTAATGTTGGCCTTATAGGTGATCTAAGAATAAATGAGTATTTTAACTTAAGGCTTGAGCCTGGACTTGTTTATTCTCAAAGAGATCTTATTTATCCAAACCTCCCTGCATTTGGAATAAATTGTGGATTATTTGAAGACTGCCCCCCTACTCCAGATCAAATTAGAGAAGTTAAATCTACATATATTCACATACCACTATTAATTAAAATGAGTGCTAAAAGGATTAACAATTACAAACCCTACATAACATTTGGTGTTTCAACTGATTTTAATCTTACAAGTAATGAAAAAAATACAGATGACAATTCAAGTAATGTTTTTAGAACTGTAACAAATAGCTTAAACTATGAATTAGGTTTAGGTTTTGATTTTTATCTATATTATTTCAAATTTTCTCCTTCAATTAGAGGTATATTCTCATTACAAAATGAAATTATTCCAGATGCTGATATAGATAGTCCATGGACAGGAAATTTAAACAAAATGCTAAGCAGAGGCCTGGTGATTAACTTTACATTTGAATAAAGAGTTATTTTAATTGACGAAAACGTTCTCCTAGTAATATTGAAACTGCTGATGCAACATTTAAACTATCAGTAACTGAATTTTTAGCTGTTTTTGGTATAAATATTTTTTCATTCACTAGTTTTATAATATCTGAAGAAATTCCATTTGACTCATTACCAAAAACATAGATTACCTTATTTGTTAAATTAAAATCATATATTGATTTTTCTGCCTTAATCGTTGTAGCAATAATTTTAAACTTAGAGTTGTTTAAATAATTAATTAAATCTATATAGTGACATTTAACTCTAGATATTGATCCCATTGATGATTGGATAACTTTTGGATTAAAACAATCAACTGAATTTAAACTACATACTATATTGTCTATTCCAAACCAATCACATGTTCTAATTATTGTGCCTAGATTCCCTGGGTCAGAAATTCTATCTAAAGCTAGTATAGGAAAATTGTTTTTTGGAATTGAATGTAATGGCAACTTAAAAACTCCCAAGAATTTACTTGGGTTTTTAAAATGTGAAATCTGTTGCATTTTATGATCTGAAATTAATATCGCTGATATTTTAGTAGTTTCTTTAGTAGTATAAAGTTTTTTTAATACATACTTTTCATTTAGTAGTTCATATATTACCTTTTCTCCTTCAGCTACAAAGAGACCAGCTTTTATTCTATATTTCTTTTTAGAAAGTTGCTTTATTTTCGTTATTTCACTTTTAGTAAGCATATAAAATAATGTACTTTTGATTATAGAAATTATTTGTATTGAAATTTACATTCCCAAAAATACACAATCTAATATTCATTTTTCTTATACTTACTAGTTGTAGTACAAGTAAACTACTAGAAGAAAATCAAAATCTATTAGGAAGATATAGATTGTTTGTCAATGGAAATGAAAGAGCAAATGATCCTGCAACTAAGTTGTTGCTTCCCAAACCAAATACTCTATTTCTAGGTTATCCTTTAAAACTTAAGCTAAATAGTTTAGTGAAAGAATCTCCAAAGGAAAATTTTCAGAATTGGCTAGATTTAAAACCTAATAGAAGACAAAGACTAAATAAATTAATGTCTAAAAAGCAAGTTTACCAATTAGAAAAATATGCAATTAAATTAAATTCTTGGTTAAATAGAAATGGAGAAAAGGCAATTTTAGTAGATACTACTTTGATTAATAGTAATTCTATTATATTAAATCAATATTATAAAAATCTTGGTTATTTTGATGTTATATCAGATGTGGATATAAATAAGTTAAAATCAAATTTTGAGGAAATAGTATATAATATTGATTTAAAAGAACTGTATACTATTGGAAATATTCTTGAAGAAATTGAACCAAATGAATTAGAAGATTTATATATAGATAATAAAGGTGAAAGCTTTTTAAAAAACGGGGACGCATTTACTATACAAAGTATTGAGAATGAAAGAGATAGGCTTTTAGAAATGTTTAGAAATAATGGTGTTTATAATTTTCAACAAAACAGTCTTCAATTTATTGCCAAAATTGATAGTAGTAAAGTTGATAAAAATATAGATGTTCTAATAAAAGTTAATCCAATTAAAAGAAGAATAAATGATAGTTTAATGATAATACCCTATAAAAAATTCAGAGTTCAGCAGATAAATATATATATAGAACCGAACATAGAAAGTGAAATTGACACCTATAATTTCCATTCTTTATATAATGATGTAAATATATATTCTAAGGAAAAATTAAAATATAAAGAAAAATCAATAACTGATCCTATTTTTATAAAAATTAATGACTGGTATAGTGATAAAGATAGAGAATTAACTTATAGGTATTTCAACTCACTTAAAAACTTCAAATATCCAAGTATAACATATAAACAAATAAGTGATAGTACTTTATCTACATCAATTTTTTTAACCCCAAAGGAAAGATTTTCTTTGGGGTTAGATTTGGACTTATCACACTCTAATATTCAAGATATTGGAATGGGTTTTGGGATAACTAGTGGCATTAGAAACATTTTTAATGGAACTGAAATTCTAGATTTTGGTGTTAAAAGCATGCTTGGAGCTTCAAGAAATTCAGCTAATCCTGAAGATAAATTTTTTAATTTATTTGAATTAGGTGGGGATATAAATATAAAATTTCCAAAAATTATATTCCCTATTTCTCTAAGCAATTTTATTCCTAAAGAAATGAATCCATCAACTCAATTATCTTTTGGAACAACTCTTCAAGAAAATATAGGTTTAGATAAACAATATTTTGGAAGTACATTTGAATACCAATGGAAACCAAATAGTGCAAAACAAATTAGTTTTAAACTAGTTGATTTTGAATTTGTTAACAACAAAAATGTTCAAAATTATTTCAATGTATACAAAAACTCATATGATAGATTAAATGAAATTGCAAAAAAAATACCAGATGCGGCTGAATACCTTGATAATATAGGGAATTTAGTTATACCTAATGGGGCAAATTTATTTATTAAAAATGTTCAAAACAATATTATTACAGTTAGTGATAATAATGATTTAAATCAAATAAATAGTATTAGAGAGCGTCAAGAGAGATTAACAGTAAATAATTTGATTTTAGGGTCTTCAATAAATTTTAATCTAAATAATCAGGAAAGTTTAATAGATGAAGAATTTTATCAACTAAAATTTAAATTTGAATGGGTAGGAAGTGTTTTAAATAAGTTTTTAGAACTTACAAGTACAAAAAACAATGAAGGAAAATATCAAATTAATGGAGTTTCTCCATCTCAGTATATAAAATCAGAGATTGATTATATTCGTCACTTTTCTGTTGGAAGAGAAAGAATTTTTGCGTTTAGAATATTTGGGGGAATGGCTTTGCCAATAGGTAATTCAATTAACATACCTTTTTCTAGATCCTATTTTGCTGGAGGAGCAAATGATAATAGAGCGTGGAAAGCCTACAAATTAGGTCCTGGAACCACAGATTATAATAATGAATTTAATGAAGCTAATTTTAAGATTTCGGCAAATTTTGAATATAGATTTCCTTTTATTGGACCAATTAAAGGGGCTTTATTTATTGATTCAGGTAATATATGGAATATTGGAGATAATGTTACAGATTCAAGAGCTAGATTTGAAAAAATTTCTGATTTAAGTGAAATCGCAATAGGAACTGGTTTTGGCATTCGATATGACTTTGATTTTTTTGTTTTTCGATTTGATACTGGATTTAAAACTTATAACCCTTCATTGGAAAGTAACCGCTGGCTAAGTGAATTTGGAATAAAACATGCTGTATTTAATATTGGAATAAATTATCCTTTCTGATATTATTGT
>CEUY01173792.1_pt1 | contig 12715 bp, 10 predicted proteins | sample 361481 | NCBI WGS metagenome assembly CEUY01 (sample SAMEA2622737, study PRJEB7988) | marine metagenome | isolation source: saline water (ENVO:00002010), including
CTGTCAAGGCTGAGATCGCCAGTTCGAATCTGGTCGGGGTCGCCACCCTTCCTTTTGTTGGCTCCATCTGGTAATAAATTAGCCGATTTATTCGGATGGAACTGTTAATTTGATCTAACAGGTTTTTCATTTAAATAATCGCGCTGTCACCATGTGTTATTCCTTATTTTTTATTCGACTTGATGGTACAAACGGAAACCAGTAGCCTTGTCTTCCTTAGACCATGATTTGTAGGATAGGGTGTAAAGTGAAGAGATGTTCGAAGGCGGTCCTATATGGATGATGCTCATTTGAATCAAGATATTGATTCTGAAACTCTGGATGTATTTATGCTTTTATGGTGTATTGATGTACTATTCACCTCAAGAGTAAGGAGTGATTATGTCGTCACGAAATCCGGGTATGTTTGATGTTCACAATGTGGACTTATCGTTGGTCAAAGATATTCTGGTACGCACAGGGTCATTGCAGGCTTTGAAAGAATTGGAAAAAGAGCTGGACCAACTCGAGCTAATCGACATTGAGGAATCATACAGATTTGCCCAGTATTTACATCGCGAAAATTCCTTGAAAAAACTTCCAGCTAAAGCAACTATTCAAAGCTGGATCAGTGAAGGACGCCTTAAACAAAGAGGTTATTTACCAACAGGGAAAAGTGTAGGAAGACCTAAAGTTTTGATATCTAAAATTGATTTGCTTGAGATATTAAATGAGCCACCAAAAATTGGGAGACCACTTTCCTCAGATCAAAGTCCTCCTGTAAAGAAGAGAACAAAATTAAAAGGTAGCTCTTCTAAATTAGAAACCATGCCTTTGTTCGACATATAAGATAGTTTGTTCTGCAGCCAGATAATTTTCTCAGTATACATACCTTTGTTACGACGCGATATAATCCGGATGTTTTAGGATCAAATTAGAAACGATGGAGGCAACTCATGGGAGGCAACTCATGGTAGACATCGATAAAGATCTCGCCTTTGCTCCGGCTACCGAACTTAAAGAACTCATTGCAAACAGAGAGGTTTCTCCTGTAGAGATAACTCAGATCTACTTGGATCGCATAGATTCTCTAGATCATCAGCTCAATTCTTATCTTACTGTTACGTATGACATCGCTTTAGAATCCGCAAAGAAAGCTGAGAAGGCGGTTATTGATGGAGAAAAACTTGGCCCACTACATGGGGTGCCAATTTCCATCAAAGACTTACAAATGACCAAGGGTGTCAAAACTACTGGTGGCTCATTCGCCTATAAAGACAGAGTACCTGATGCTGATTGTGCCGTGGTCGAGCGCGTTCTTGCAGCAGGAGCAATAATGCTTGGCAAAACCAACACCCCTGAATTTGGTCTTTTAGGAGCCAATGAAAACAAGTTGGGTGAGCCATGTAGGAATCCTTGGAATATAGAACGCACCTCAGGAGGTTCTAGCGGAGGTGCTGCTGCATCAGTAGTCGCAGGCTTAACCTCTTTAGCTACAGGTGGAGATGGAGGTGGATCTATTCGAATTCCGGCTAGTTTTAGCGGGACTTATGGTATAAAACCTACCCAAGGTAGAGTATCGAGTTTTACGGGAGTTAATACTCCTGCTGCTGTGAATTACACAAGCCAACAAGGACCTTTAACACGCACTGTTAGAGATTCTGCACTAATGCTGCAAGTACTCGCCGGGTTTGATCCAAGAGATCCCGGTTCCCTTAATTCTTCAGTTCCCAATTTCATTGAGGCAGTTGAAAAAGGAGTGTCTGGATTCCGTGTAGGCTGGACTCCAGATTTTGGCTACACTCCCGTTGATTCAGAGGTTGCAGAAATAACAGAAGAAGCGGTTAAAGCATTTTTAGAACTGGGCTGCACCGTCGATCAATCTACATTGAAACTGGAAACACCTTTTGATCCATGGCTTTCTATATTTACCACAAGTGCCTTTGTTTCCAACGGGCATTTACTAGATGACCCCACAGATCCACTGACATGGTATGGGAAGTGGGCCATCGAGAATGGAAGTGAGGTCACTGCTACCGAGTACGTTAAGGCCCTGGGTATGAGAGGCCGTATGATTAACCAATTTCTAGATGAATTTAAAAAGTTTGATGTACTTATCAGTCCAACAATGCCGACAACTGCCTTTTCCACTGATCTATATCCTCAAAAAATAGGAGGTCATGATCCTTATCCTAATCCTGAATGGGGGTTTGTGCCTTTCACACATCCTATTAATACAATTGGGTTTACAGCTGCGAGTATTCCCTGCGGATTCGATTCAGAAGGTATGCCTGTTGGATTACATATCGTGGGGAGATACGGAGACGAGGAGACAGTCCTAGCAGTCAGTGCAGCTTTTGAATCAATTCGCCCTTGGATACAGCACAGACCGGTAGTTAGCTAGATCTATTATGGAGAGGTTTATATGGAATACGATTACATTGTAGTTGGGGCGGGTTCTGCTGGGGCAATTATCGCTGCCAGGCTGAGTGAAGATGAATCTAAATCTGTGCTTCTTTTAGAATCAGGAAGCGACTATGAAGAGTTCTCCTCACTTCCCGACAAATTCAAATATGGTTATGGCCCAGAACTTTTAAGCCAGCCGAACTGGTGGCTTGACCCCGGCGAAGATAAGCGTTGGCTTTTCGTAGCGGATGCAACAGATGAGCAAGATTACCCTATGTTGGTACCACGTGGTAAAGCTATGGGCGGATCCAGTGCCGTTAATGCACAGATTTTCCTTCGGGGAGATCCTGAAGACTATGACACCTGGGCAGAAAATGGAAATGAAGAATGGAGTTTTGAGAAATGCCTACCAGCTTTTAAAAAGCTAGAGAATGATACCGACATGGGAGGAGATTTTCATGGTCAAGATGGTCCTGTGCGTGTGAGGAGGCATCCTAGAAGTGAATGGACGCGCGACGCAGAAGCATTTTTCCAGGGATTTCAAGATATAGGTTATCCAGAGACAGAAGATCATAATGATCCTGATTCTACTGGAGTTGGTCCCATGCCTTTCAACACTATAGACAGAGTTCGGCAGAGTACTGCTTTAACTTATTTGAACCCAGCTCGAGATCGTGTCAATTTAACTTTGAAGGCTGATTGCAACGTTCAGAGAATTTTGTTCAATAAAAAAAGAGCTACTGGTGTTGAACTAAAAAAGAACGGAAAGACATACGTTGAAAAAGGAAGAGAAATAATCGTGAGTGCTGGTTCGATAGGGTCCCCTCAATTGCTAATGTTGTCGGGTATAGGTCCAAATGCGCACCTTATAGAGAAAGGAATCGAGGTGGTACATGACTTGCCTGGGGTCGGTCAGAATTTGAGAGATCACCCCCAAGTGCGTCTTATTTGGGAGGTAAAAGAGGGGTATGAACATGTCAGGGATGGGTCCAAACGTGGGGCTACTGTAGCTATTAGATACACAGCAGATGGTTCTACTCTCCATAACGATATGCTAATTCACCACACGGCGACGGTACCTCAGCGGTTTTATATGACCGATGGAGAGAATATGTATAAAGGTGTGGGTATGACTGCTTGTTTGTATCTTCAGATAGGCTCCGGTGAACTTTTGTTGAGGTCACCAGACCCAAGTATTCAACCCTACCTAAACTATAATTACTTTAGGGAAGAAGAGGACTTACGACGAATGCGAGAGTGTGTCAGATTATGTGCCCAAGTGGGGGATGGACCTTCTTATAGTCCTATAGTTGAGGGTCGTATTGAACCTTCGGATGAAGAACTGGAAGATAATGAGCTACTTAATCTGTGGATACGTAAAAATTCTACAACCAGCCATCATATAAGTAGCACTTGTAGGATGGGCCCAGAGACGGATCCCATGGCAGTTGTGGATCAATATGGAAAGGTGCATGGTATAAAGAATTTGCGGATAGGTGACGCCTCTATTATGCATGACTGTGTGAGGGCAAATACTAATGTTCCTACCATGATGATAGGGGAAAAAATCGCTGAATTTATCAGACAAGACAAATAATTATTCCTTTCAGATAGTTGGGGGAGCGATTTAGTTAGAAAGGTCGTAATAGTAAATGATTCTGTGAGCTAAGCTTTTTGCCTAGATCGCTGGACGTCTGTCAGGCCAATAATGAGTGTATCTGTCACTTAGAATATTCAAGGTGTGATTTGTCTGAGGATATTTACTGAAATCTGACTATAAAACCCTTTTAATGAAAAGCCGAGATTACCTCTTCATCAAGTTCCTGTAGTGATTCTTTATCACTTGGTCTTGGTGAAAACATAATTTCATCTACCCCTGCTTCCATGAATTCACCAACTCTCGAAATTATGTAGTCTGCAGTTCCTGCAACAGTTCCAGGACCGACTTGTTTTATGAAGGCATCTGTTTCTGACTTGTCATTAGACAATTTTGTGGGCATCGATATTGTGAGACTTATTTCTGACGGATCCCTGCCAGCTTTTTCACAGTGTTTATGTAAAATATCGACTTTTCTGTTAAACAGTTCAAGTGACATGCCGCCGAACTGTGCGTTTTCTTCTTTGCCGACCGCGAACCCGTCGAGGTTCCACATGTCACCGTACCTCGCTAGGGTGCGAAGTGTGCGTTTTTCACCTAACCCGCCTACCATAATCGGTAGGTGGGGGTTTTGAAATGACTTTGGAGACAAAGGAGCGTTTTCCAAACTGTAATATTCGCCTTTGAAATTAACAGGTTCTTCAGAATTGAGAAGCAACCTAATTAATTGACATGATTCTTCAAATCTGTCAGAACGTTCTTTGAGTGATGGGAATTCCCATCCATAAGCCTCGTGTTCTCTTTGAAACCATGCTGCACCGTGGCTCAGTATGAACCTTCCCCTCGAAATTTGATCTATTGTGGTCGCCATTTTTGCTACTAGAGCAGGGTTTCTATATGTGTTTCCATTCACCATGTGTCCCATTCGTAGCTTCTCTGTCATTCCGGCCACTGCTGCTAAAAGGGACCAGGATTCAAATATAGGCTGATCTTCGCCTCCCTTCCAGGCAGCTGGTGGAATGAAATGGTCGGGGAACCATATGCTGTCCCAACCGCCTGATTCCATCGTATCTATTGCTGACTCAATACTATCCCATGTAGTAGTGTAGCTTGATATTGATGCGCCGAATTTCATCTGGTTTACCTTTTTCAAATTGTAGGGAATTTAAACGAATTAAGTACCGTATTATGACATACAACAAGGGATAGATTTTCAAGCCTGATCGAGCCTCATCAACTATTTGTTGCTGTTCGGAATGTTATTGTTTATTTTGGTATGTGTAAGTTTGCTCAGTTTCGATCTGCTATTGTGTGTTAAATTTGGGATGTAGCAGAAAAACAACTTAACTAGGAGATACATCATGACCACCTATGAGCCAAATATGGTCCTTTCTGAAAAGGAATTTGATGTAGTAGGTACCAGGCCAATACGTCACGATGGAGCAGATAAAGTAACTGGTCGTGCACGATATAGTGCGGATTCATTTCCCGTGGGTTACCTTCACGGAAGGGTTCTTAGAAGCCCCCATGCTCATGCAAGAATAAAGTCCATAGATACCTCCAAGGCTCTAGCCTATCCTGGTGTGAAATCTGTAATGACGGGATCTGATCTACCGGAAGTTTCGGCTGAAATCGCTGATTTGGAAGAAGGCGCAGCTGTAAATTATGGGTTTTATACTAGAAACGTAATGGCGAGAGAGAAGGCTCTTTATGTTGGCCATGCAGTCGCTGCAGTGGCTGCTGTTGACGCTCATATAGCGGAGGAAGCTCTAGGCTTAATAGAAGTTGACTATGAGATTCTGACTCCAGTTCTGACAGCCACGGAAGCTCTTAAGGATACGGCCCCTGTTTTACATGACAGACTATTGACTCAATCTAGTGCTTTATTCAGAGTAGGCGGTTGGGGTGATGATGGAACGGCAGGGACTAGTAATTTAGCATTAAAAATAATCTCTGAAGAAGGAGATGTTGAAAAGGCATTCAACGAGTCTGATGTCGTAGTTGAAAGACAATTTAGGACGAAGGCTGTGCATCAAGGTTACATAGAGCCACAGGCAACGACTGTATTTTGGAACAAAGACAACAAAGTGACGGCCTGGTGTAGTACGCAGCAGCTTTTCGCATTTAGAGATCATATATCCGCAATATTGGATATTCCTTTAGGAAACGTTACTGTGGTTCCTTTGGAAATCGGAGGAGGGTTCGGAGGTAAAGGGATGGGTGGAGTTTATTTGGAACCAGTAGCAGCCATTTTGTCAAAAAAATCGGGGGCTGCTGTAAAAATAACAATGACCCGGGCTGAAGTTTTTATGGGTACCGGCCCAACATCTGGTACCGAAATAGAAATAAAAGTAGGGGCATCAAATGACGGTAGCCTCAAAGCCGTAAAAGCTAGACTGATCTTTGAGGCTGGTGCCTTCCCCGGCTCCCCGGTAGCAGGGGGTAGCCGGACTATGTTAGGTCCTTATGTTATTCCAAACGCGTATGTCGAGGGACTAGACGTTGTTACCAATGTTCAAAAATCCTCCGCTTATAGGGCCCCTGGATCCCCGGCTGCGGCCTTTGCAATTGAGACTGTGATGGATGAAGTTGCGGAGAAATTAAATATTGATCCAATAGAATTTAGACTTTTGAATGCCGCAAAGGAAGGTACCCGTCAGCCTGCAAACGGTCCTGTGTATAGAAAAATAGGGCTAGTAGAAACATTGGAAGCAGCAAGGAATCACCCGCACTATACCTCAGATTTAAATGAGTCGAGGAAGGGACGGGGTATCGCATCTGGTGCTTGGTTTAACGGTAGTGGGCCTGCCAGTGCTGTAGCCAGTGTGAATGCAGATGGCACGGTGTCTTTAGTTGAAGGATCTCCAGATATTGGAGGAAGCAGAGCGGCAATGGCCATGCAAGTTGCGGATGTGTTGGGATTGGAAGCAGAAGATGTAAAACCATCTATTGGGGATACTGATTCAATCGGTTATAGCTCTGGAGCTGGTGGGAGTGGAGTAACTTTTAAGACTGGTACAGCATGTGTGGAGGCTGCCTACGATATTAAAGAGCAGATGATGGATAGAGCAGCCCGTATTTGGGATGTAGATTCGTCAGAAGTTGAATATGATAAAGCCACTATAAGGCACAAAAGTGATCCTGAATTAAGTATTGAGTTCTCGGAATTAGCTAGCCTGCTTAATGGCACTGGGGGTCCTATAGTTGGTCGGGCTACGGTTAATCCCGGAGGAGTAGGTAATGCATTCGCTGTTCATATTGTTGATGTTGAGGTAGATAAAGAAACTGGTAAGGTTGATATTTTACGGTACACTTCTGTGCAAGATGTAGGGAAGGCTATTCATCCGAGCTATGTAGAAGGACAATTACAAGGTGGTGCTGTTCAGGGAATAGGTTGGGCTTTAAATGAGGAGTACATCTTTAATAGTGAAGGTAATATGATGAATTCATCCTTTCTAGATTATAGGATGCCTGTCGCTTTGGATTTACCTATGATTGATACGGTACTAGTGGAAGTGGCTAACCCAGGACATCCATTTGGTTTGCGTGGGGTAGGAGAAGCTTGTTTGATCCCCCCAATGGCAGCTATAGCCAACGCCATTTATGACGCCGTCGGAGTTAGAATGACTGAATTACCGATGACCCCGGGCCGAGTGGTAGATTCCTTAAATAGGTAAGTGCTGACTAGGCGTGAATTTCTATTACGTCGCCGTCGGATAATTCATGACCTCTACCTACCCGTTGGCCGTCAAATTTACCTGAATCTCCCCACAAGATAGCGTACTTTAATCCGTGGCTAAGTTCTTTGTGAACTTGCTGTGCGGCTTCTCCTACGGTACTTCCGATTGGTAAAACCACAGGATCTTTTTTATCGAAGTCCTGCAGTCTTTCTCTCGGAGATTTTGTGTATATCCGTATTATTTTCAAACTTTTGAATAATTCCGATGCGAGGTCATCTAAACCCACTTCTTCCTCGGCACTCGACATAATAAGTGGAAATTTTTTCGCGTAACGGCTTTCCATTTCATCATAGTTGTCTAGTGCCCCTGGAATATCGGCTTTGTTGCAAACAATGATGGTAGGTTTTGAAGTGAATTGACTGTCTTCTTCTGGGGATTGTCCTTCCTGTAGAAGATCAAATCCCCACTCTTTGAGTTCTGTAAAGGAATTTTCTGTATGGTCTACAGGGTTATTTGTTAAATCAGCTACGAAAACAAATATGTCGCTTGTTCTCAAAAGTCCGTAAAGTCTACTTTGAGTTGCTACGTTATCTATCGGAGGGGTGTCCACCATCTGGATATATATATCGTTATAAGGATACATGCCAGGAATAGGTTCTTGGGTGCTTAATTCGTACGAACCCACCTTGGTTTTGGCTCCTGTTGCCGAAGCTAGGAGCAGGGATTTTCCGACGTTGGTGGGACCAATCAAGGTGGCTCTGCCAGCTCCTTCCTTAGGTAGAGAGAAGGGTTCTGTCCGTCCTCCCTTTCCCCCAGAGGATGTATCTAGGTCTGACATTAGTTTGGACAACCGAGCTCTTAGCTGTGCTTTTAAATGGTCGGTACCTTTATGCTTAGGCATTATCTGAAGCATTTCTTGGAGAGCTGCAATTTTTGATTGAATAGTTACTGCATCTCTGAATCTTTGCTCTGCATCTCTATATTGAGGAGGTACGTTTGTAGGCATATAGTTCTCGTTTTCTATATTTTACCTAACTAAATAAAAATAGGAAGTGCTATAAAAACACTTCCTATTTTTATTATGATAGCTAGGTTTTAATTGGCGCCGTCATTCACCTCTGCTTGTTCTCCATGTTCAACCAAGTCTAATCCTTGATTTTCACTGGATTCGGAAACTCTTAGGCCTAATCCCGGTATTTTGTCTAGCACGAATAAAATTACATAAGTTATTACAAATGTATAAATCAATACAGTTATTGCAGTGTATGCTTGTATCCAAACTTGTTCAAAGCTACCCGTTTGAATTAATCCTTTGATTCCATCTCCAGCAATGCTTTCTACTGCAAAAATTCCAGCTGCGATACATCCCCAAAGTCCACCAATTCCATGAACTGCGAAAACGTCAAGGGCATCATCTAGATTAGTTCTGTGGATTAACTCAACTGCAAAATAACAAATTGCCCCAGCGCCAAGCCCTATCGCTAATGCCCCTAATGGGTTCACTGAACCTGCAGCCGGTGTGACGGCCGCTAATCCAGCAATTGCTCCTGTAGCGACTCCTACCCCACTAATTTTGCCAGTGGTAAATAGTCCTATTAAACCCCAAGTGGTAGCAGCAGTGGCTGCTGAAATTTGAGTCACTAACATTGCGTTGACCGCATATCCGTCAGCTAATAAAGCTGAACCACCATTGAAGCCAAACCAGCCAAACCAAAGAATCGCTGCCCCTAAAATGACATATGGAACATTGTTAGGTTGTAGTCCAGGGTTTGTCCTTTTTCCAACTAATAGCGCTGCGGCCACTGCGGCGGCTCCGGCTGTAATGTGAATAACTATTCCTCCAGCAAAATCTAAAGCTCCAGCGCCGTCAGCCCCAATCCATCCTCCACCCCAAACCCAGTGGGCAACTGGGGCATAAACTACTGTGATCCAAATAATGGTGAAAATTAAATATGTTGAGAATTTGAACCGTTCTACAAATGCTCCTGTGATTAATGCAGGGGTGATAATAGCGAACATCATTTGAAATAGAACATCAACACCTCCGCCTCCGAATGAGCCTTCTGAATCTAATGGTTCCCATCTGATCCCTTCTAATCCTAAAACACTGAGATTACCTATGAATCCTTCTATTAATGGTGAACCTGTCACATTTGGACCGTATGCTAGAGAGTAGCCCCATAATGTCCAGACAATAGTCACTACACAAATCGTCATGAAGCTCAGCATGATTGTATTTACTAAACTTTTTACTCGGACTAAGCCTCCGTAGAAAAAGGCTAGGCCAGGGGTCATGAAAAAAACTAATGCTGATGCTGTTAGCATCCACGCTGTATGCCCAGAATCCATTATTAACTCCTAATACGCACATTATTTAATGGTATTGAATATTCAGATGATTCTATGGCGGTAAAGATAAGAAATGTTAGGAAAAATGTTAAAGGAATGTAACAGCTAGGTTAGGGAACAATAGAAGTGCTCCCTATTTGTAAACGAAATTAGAAGTATTTAAATAGCTTCTTCGCCTGTTTCACCGGTTCTAACTCTTATGATGTCAGATACTTCACTAATGAAAATTTTCCCGTCGCCTATCCCGCCAGTGCGAGTTGATGAAATTATCGCGTCAACTACTTTATCTTTTTTATCATTTGAGACGATTGTTACTAGTAAAGTTTTTGAAACTGCTGATCTTGTAGCTGTTTGACTTCCTCTACCAGTAATTACTTCTACCCCTTGTTGTTGTCCCTGGCCAGTAATGTTTTGGTAGTGAAAGCCTGTGACTCCCGCAGCGACGAGTGAATCAGTAACTGCATTTACCCTTTCAGGTCTGAAAATGGCTTCTATTTTTATCATTTATGATCTCCTTTGTAACATTTAGGAAACATTTCCTTGCTGATACTACACGGCGTGTAATATTGTTGCAACATTTAAGAAACAATTATGTAACATTAATCAAGAGGCAGGAAAAGGACGGTTTCCAAACCGCCCTTTTCCGATACGAGAATCTGCTAGTTAGCTCCGTCCTGGACAGTTGCTTGCTCTCCATGTTCAGCTAAATCTAGACCTATGTCTTCATCAGACTCACTGGATCTTAGTCCGAGTCCTGGTATCTTATCCAAAATAAACAAGATAATCAGGCTAACTATTCCTGAATATGCCAGAGTCGCAACAACTCCAACGGCTTGGATACCTACTTGTTCCACGTTTCCTTCTATCAGACCTTTTGTTCCGCCTGTGATTGATTCCAGCGCAAATATACCTGTGGCTATTGCTCCCCAAATGCCGCCTACTCCATGTACTGCAAATACATCTAGAGCGTCGTCCATGTTGGTTTTATGAAGGATCTCTACAGCGAAAAAGCATATGAAGCCGGCGCCAAATCCGATTGCGAGTGATCCCATGGCATTGACCGCCCCTGCCGCAGGTGTGATGGCGACTAATCCAGCCACAGCTCCTGTGGCCACTCCTATGGCACCCATTTTCCCAGTTTTAAGGTGTGATATTACGCCCCAGGTTAATGCTGCTGTTGAGGCTGCAAGACTTGTTACAAGAAATGCATTGGCTGCTGAATCGTTGGCTGCAACGGCTGAACCCGCGTTAAATCCGAACCATCCTAGCCATAGGATTGCTGCGCCCAAGACAACGTAAGGAACATTATTTGATTGCAGTCCAGGATTCCTTCGTTTTCCTACTAGAAGAGCTGCAACCACGGCAGCCATACCAGCATTTATGTGGATAACAGTTCCGCCTGCAAAATCAAGGGCTCCTAAATCCCAAAGCCACCCGTTAACTTCAGTTCCATTGGCAAGAGTGTTGGAGGCCCATACCCAGTGCGTTATAGGGGAATATACTAGAGTGCTCCAGAGGACTAGAAAAATCAAATAGGTACTAAATTTGAATCTCTCTGCGAAGGCCCCAGTTATAAGAGCAGGAGTTATCACTGCAAACATCATTTGAAATGCTACAAACAGTAGAGGGGGGATATCATCGCCCTCTGATGAGGTAAATGAAACTCCTGATAGTCCAAGATGGCTAAAATCACCGATGAAGGCATTGCCGGTCCCAAAGGCCAGGCTGTATCCCCATAGGACCCATACTATACTGACTATTGCGATAGACATGAAACTCATCATGATCGTATTGACGAGATTTTTTGCTCTTACCAAACCTCCATAGAAGAAAGCCAGGCCAGGAGTCATGAAAAATACTAATGCTGTGGCGATTAGCATCCAAGCGGTATGTCCCGAATCCATATCAAACCTCCGAATTACTTGAACTATGAGCAAATCTGTCAAGACGACAGACCTGTTCGACCTCTTTCTGGTACTTTAGTGGGCTGATGTTTCTTAAGTATTGCGGTGCTGTTAAATAGATATTGCGCTGGTGTTACAAAAATATTTCTTTAGCCATCAATGTTGACAATTTGCAGGCTTCAAAAGGGAAAATACTATATGTTGGTGGTCAAATTTAGAAAGAAAGTACTATATGTGGTATAAAAAGGGTTGCGTTACTGGTAATTATATGAATAATATGAAATATATATAGTTAGTCCTCACAAGGAGGGAGATATGGAAGCGTACTGCGTCAAGTGCAGGGCCAAGGTAGAAATTAATAACCCTCAGCAGGTTACATTGAAAAATGGTAGACCCGCAACTAAGGGCATTTGCTCAACTGGATGCGGAACTAACGTTTTCAGAATAGGAAAGGCCAACTAGCACTATAGTAGCAAAACACACTGGGGTAGACTGACGTCAGGCTGCCCCACTGTGTATTGTTCCCGCAGCCAATCTATACGATTGGTCCGAGCCCCGAGCAGTCGGGGCTTTTTTATTGTTGTTAAATTTGGCATATATTGTCTATTCTCCATGGAGGAATCGTTGTCATAATCATGAATAATTTGGACTTACCTCATGGGATTTAAATGTGGAATTGTAGGGTTGCCTAATGTTGGTAAATCTACTCTTTTTAATGCGCTTACTAAAACGGCTATGGCTCAGGCAGAGAATTACCCTTTTTGTACCATAGAACCCAACGTGGGAGAAGTCGCAATACC
>CEUY01488234.1_pt1 | contig 12704 bp, 9 predicted proteins | sample 361481 | NCBI WGS metagenome assembly CEUY01 (sample SAMEA2622737, study PRJEB7988) | marine metagenome | isolation source: saline water (ENVO:00002010), including
GTCGGAGATCCTCGCATTCCGTTTAAACAAGCGATTGAATGGGCCAATGCCCAGCAAGCGTTGCGTGTCGCTGTCGACATACCGACAGGATTGGATTGCGATACAGGGCAGCCCGGTTCACCCACCTTCCGGGCTCATCATACACTGACCATGGTGGCTCGTAAGCAGGGCTTTGCGGTAGCAGAATCTCGTGAATACACCGGAGAGGTCCATGTCATCGATATCGGCATCCCGCTGGCTGCCGTCACGCAATAACCACTCTATTCAGAAGACGACGTGGGGGGATCAAAATCAAACTCACGCCATTTCATAGCACGTCGCATCGGCTCAATTCGCAGGACCACTTCACCGTCCTGAAACAGCCTGACCGTCCCGTTCGATTCACTGACAACCACTGAAATTGCCTTAGTCACTTTTGATATGGATGCCGCTGCCCAGTGTCTGGCGCCTAAGCCTTTGGACAACGTCAGGCTGGTTGCACTCACTTGAATAATCTGACACGATCGTTCGACGACCCCGTCACTTCCCACAATAATCGCGCCGTCTAACTGAGCAATCTCCTTGATTGCATCTCGCGTACGCGCATCTTTGAGATTCCTGTCGTCCTTTTTGTAGCCTCGTACTGGATCGAATCCCGCCGGGTGGCAGTACTCAAGTACATTCCGAGCGTCACCCACGACGAACAATGTCCCCACAGGTTTACCTTCCCGACCTTCGAACCCGATCTCCACTGCCAAATCGACGACGGATTTCAACGTTTCCAGCGGCACGCGGGTTTCCAGTTTACGCAGATCTTTCGCCGTTAATCTACCCAGATGTTCATCAAGACGAATTAAGGAAATGCTGTCATGGACGTCGCTGTGAAAACCGGAATACACAGCGACAACCTGAGACCCCGCTTCAAGAATGTCATTGGCAACACATTCAAGCAAAGCAGTCTCCATGAGTTCCTGTACCGGAATATCATCGGCTTCCAGAATAACCGGCGTCAAACCATGTTCTTCAGCGCCTTCAAGACAGTTGGCATCCTGAGATACACACAAAATCAAATTGTGCCGACCGGCTTTTCGCAAGGCAGCCCAATCGGCAGCTGTATCCAGTACAAGCAACAACGCATCAGCGTTGGATGCCTGTCGCAACTTAGCCGCCTGCTTATAGAGCGTCGCAAATGGTTCTCGAAACTTACTTGGCACGATCTTCCATATTCTATTGCTGGAATACCCGAGAGATGGACTTACAAACTGCCAGACAACTCCGACAGAACTGGCGTGCATAGTACGGAGATTGCACTAATTCAGCAATGGCAGTTTACAACCGCCACGATCGAATCAGCTCTGTATGCTGCTGAACCGAGTTAACGGAGAAGATTACGCGGGTGCAGAGCGTCGATAAAGGACTCGCGTCCATCATGAATCACTTCCGGATCCTTGCCATCCAAGCCTGCAAGCCAGGTTTCCGGGTCTTCCCCCCAATCCTGCCCGGTCAAAGTTCGAAGACCCTGAATACCCGCATACTGGACTGCCGGATCCCGGTTCTCCAGAGCTTTCTTGAGTTCGTCAAAAACTTCCTGACCATCGAAATTACCCAACGCTCGCAGGGCTGTGGACTGCACATCTGTATCTTCGTCACTGCGAACAACCTTCAACAATGCATTCCTGGCTGACTGGCCGGGACGTGCCCCCATTGCTTTACAGGCGACGCTACGTATATCCGGATCACTATCTTCCAACGCCGTTTTCAACCCGGCTTCCGACTCAACCACATAAAAGTGTGCTAATGTTCGCACCAGTTCACGCCGTACAACAGGAACTTCCTCTGCTTTAATCTGCTCGGACAAAGCGATCGCATGTTGACGTTGCTCAGCAACCGGCAGCGAATCAGCCTCTTGCCGCAATTCTTCCAGGAATGCCTCTTTCTCGTGCCAGGTGGTCATATAGCGATCGTCGTCTCGCCATTCAGCCCAGGCGCGGTCATTTACCCAATTCCAATTAATAATCGGGCGACTCTGGCAGCCAATAGACTGAATTACCGTGCAAGCCAACAGGACAACGGAAATTCGCAGTAAATTCATGCTGATAAAACCTTTTCTCCACTCAGCGCATACCTTGCGCACTTCATCACTGCGAAAAATGTAACAAATGCCTGAATTGCAGGTCAACCCGAACCCATCCGGGGGATTTCGAGGTTGGATATTGTCATTCCCTATAACAGCTCTCATACTAGGCTGATGCTCGACAACGACTGGATCACCTCCGAACAAACTCTCGAAGCCATTGGAAAACTGAGTGCCACATCAGTCGATGGGAATGTATCAGCAAAACAACTACTACGTCTGCGAGAAATCTTTTCCGTGGAACAGTCTCAGTTTATCGCCTGCCAGGTCAGGTTACGCCAACAGGCAGGCAAGCGATTTCCCAACGCCAATCAAATGCTGTTTACCCGCCTCGGATTACAGCAAACCACCGATGCAGGAATTGCCACCTACAAAGCAAATTTGATCCGAAAACTGGCTGCCGACACACAGCATGTCACGGACTTGTGCTGTGGAATCGGAGGAGACCTACAAGGCTTCTCACAGCACTTTGCTGTCACGGGCGTCGACCAGGATTCGATGCTTTGCCAATTAGCCCGCCATAATGCCACTCTGAAACATGGTAAAGCCGTGAATACGATCCCCGCTGATGTAACTGAAGTTACACTCGACACGGATTGGGTTCATCTTGACCCGGATCGCCGTCATGATGGCTTGCGTCACACCGATATCCAGAGTTTTGCTCCAGACTTGCCTTTTATGAATCACCTCATCGATCAGGTTGGTAAATCCATGAAAGGAATCCTGATCAAACTTGCTCCTGCCACACAGATACCTGATGCCTGGGTCGATAAATGCCAATTACAATGGCTTCAATCTCGCAATGAATGCCGGCAACAACTTGCCCTCTTTACGCCTCTGACTGTGGATAACCACAAACGCAGTGCTGTGGCAGTGACACCGTCAGGAAAAACCGCCTGGGCCTTCGAAGCTGATCAGGGAGAGTTACTCACAGCCCGGGATGTCCCGCTGTCCAACTCACCTGTACGCTATATCTATGAACCCTCTCCAGCTGTCTTAGCTGCGAATCTCGCCCCAACCTGGGCAGCGCAGCATGACCTGAAGTTCATCCACTCGGGCGTGGCCTACTTCTCCAAAGACTCACATCAAAGCGTCCCCGGAGGAGCATGTTATCGAGTCGTCGACCAATTGCCGTACGACCTGAAGAAAATCCGTAAATGGATTAGTGAACACGACATCGGTTCCCTGGAAATTAAGAAACGTGGTATTGAACTCACACCTGAACAGGTCCGGAAACAACTCAAGCCTAAAGGCTCGAACTCCATTACTTTGATTGTCGCAGGTAACCCTCATACGCAAAAAACAGCCGCAGCCTACTTTGCCGAAAACCTATAATCTCTACAACCCTCAGGAAATCCTTCACTTCCAACACAACGTAGCTACCATGCCAATCCCCGTGAGTCTCTCAAATGGTAGTTTTTTCTAACAAACTCAACTTGTTGGAGACGCAAATGAAGTGGATTCTAAAACGGTTACTCTATCTGGCCATGTTTGGTGGCGTCATCTTCGTGCCGCTGGTTATCTTCTCCGGAGGTACGACGACCGGTGATGCTGAAGACTCGACAAGCATCTTAGATTCCATATCCAACTGGTTTGATTCGACAAGCGATTCGATCAGTGCATTCTTCTCAGGCGATGATTCTAACGTCTCCACCATTGAAGATGTAGCAATGACGACACCTGATCCGGATGGCTCTTCCCCTCATCTTGATGGAGGAGTCTTTTCAGGTATCGAACAGGTGCTGGATTTCAAAATCACACCAGCGGAAATAACTAGCCGCTGGGCCCGGGTTTCCTTTCATGTGCAAGACAGCGGTTTACACAGCTACCGTGTCCCGGTCGTGACGGGTGAAGATCCCGATGACCTTGCTGGCTCGCTAACGTTTCTTTTTGATCGTCATGACAAACTGCAACGCCTGGAGTTCTTAGGATTCACTCACGACCCCTCTACATTAATCATTCTTATGAAAAACAAATTTCGGATGACGCAACGGCCGAGTTCCATCCACACCCTCTTAATAAAAAGCCAAAACAAACTACCAGTTAGTGCCCTGCGAATCGTCGCTCCGACGGTTGTCTCCACATCAGATCATAGCGAACCACTAGAAATACGCTTTGAGCTCAATCGTCTAAAGCTCGGAGCGACTCTCAGTGAATCATTTCGCAGAATGTTGAAAACGGATCAATCCCGACAGCAGATCTAATCCATCGCGGGATTCACCTTCGCCAATCCCCCTCGAGAGGAGTTTGCTTGAGAAACCTTTGCCGAATCACGGCAATTTCATGGCAGCTTGGTTCTTTCAGAATCCAATTCCGATATAATTCAAAAGCGGATAATCGCTGTTTTTGAATTTCTTCAAGACGCTTTCCGGGCAAGATGCCCACCAAATCCGGAAACGGACGTCAGACATTGAACGTAACGACAGTTATCGTCACCTTGTCGACAGTTTTTCCACCGTCGAACGGGAAACTTTTCAGACGACGAAAACACTGTTTTTACCGTCAATCAAGAGCCTTTTGGCTCTTTGTTTTTAAAACACTTTGAATCGAGTGCTAGCAGGATTACAATCGGTTCCCACTCATCAACCAGCAGGAATGCTAACTTGCCGAATGGGGAAAGAACCGACTGTTTTCAGTGGTCTCTAGCGACCGGGAAAAACACTCGAGTTCCAAAGATGATTCGGTGATTATGCGTTTTTCAGCATCGCCTGAATCCTGAAGAACCTTGATTGGTTCGGGATGGCTTAGAGCCCTCAAGGATTCAAATGGCGTCGAAACCAAGATGGTTTCGGTGGAAGCTGAAAGCGTTTAAAGGAATATAAAAACGTGACCAAGGACGACATGACCCTCATCGCGACCATCAGGAAAAGATTGGTCGACGAAATTGGGCAAGACAAATTCGACATCTGGTTCGATCAATCAGTAACGTGGAGCCTGTCAGGAACCACGCTGAGCCTGTGCGCTCCGAATAGCTTCAACGCCGAACGACTCAAACGCGTTTATCAGTCCAAATTGCAGGATATCCTGACGTCACTTTCCCAAAGTCAGTTGGAACTATCATTCCTAATTGACGCACCGGAATCCTCTCACAGCGACATTGCCAACGCATCAGCCCAACCATCGGACTCGGATCGGCAAGTCCAACAGATCAAACAAATCCAGCTAACGCCGGCCACTCAACCCATTCCTAAACACAGGCCTCCTGCGGGCTTACTCAATCTTGTTGTTGGGCCAGCCAATCAAATCGCCGTTAGTGCTGCCAAGTCCATGCTCGATCGGCCCGGTACGATTTCCCCTTTGTTTATCCACGGACCGTCAGGCAGTGGAAAGTCACACTTACTCCAGTCCATCTGGAACAAGTACCGCAGTCGAGTAAAGGCGGGGCAGGCGGTTTATTTGACCGCAGAACAATTCACAACTCATTTTTTGGAATCGCTGCAGGGCAATGGTTTGCCTACATTTAGGCGGAAACACCGTGATGTGGAAGTCCTCATCATCGACGATATTGAATTCTTTGTCGGTAAACAGGCGACCATGATCGAGTTTCACTATACCGTCGACACACTCATCCGCGGTGGTAAGCAGCTTGTGTTTTCGGCCAAGATGTCTCCCACGGAAATTCACGGACTCGGATCGGACCTGGTGGCACGTATGTCGAGTGGACTGGTCTGCGGAATCGAATCGCCTGATTTCAGTATGCGACAGGAAATCGCTTATCAATACTGCCAGCATCTGGGTCTGCAAATTGACTCTGCTGTGCTTAATATGCTGGTGGAACGTGTCCACCCTGATGCTCGTCATATTCAGGGAGCGATCAATCGGATTGGCGTCCTGCAACAACTGGCTCAGTCCACAATGACATTGGAAGAAGCAGACAGGCAGTTGGCCGATTTATTCGACAAGCCTCGCCGGAATGTGCGTATCACAGATATTGAGCAGGCCGTATGTGAAGTGTTTGGTGTCGATAGGAAGAAGCTCAAATCCACCGCCAAAGCCAAGAGCATCAGCCAGCCACGTATGCTGGCCATGTGGCTGGCCAGAAAGTACACCCGTGCAGCCTACTCAGAAATTGGCGACTATTTCGGCAAACGAGCTCACAATACAGTGATCTCCGCTCAGCAGCGAGTTAGTCATTGGATCGAAAATGATTCCTGGATCACTCATCCGCATGGCCAATGCAAAGTTTCTGAGGCACTCAGACGCTGTGAAGCCCAATTTGGAACGTAAACACGCGGCTGTTTACACGCTTTCTATTTAAATCAAAAAAGCCTCGTCCGAGTTTACTGTCGAACGAGGCTTTTGGATTTTTGAATGCTGGGATAAAGACTTAAACAAATTCCGTTTTACCAGGAATGGCAACCTTGGGAACTTCCACGTCGCCCCACTGATAAACAGCCGGTGACAAGTCTTTTTCTGAATTCAGCATCTGATCCCAGGTGATCGTTTGACCTGTGTAACAGACTTCACGTCCCAGGATGGCCATCAGAGTACTGGAACACATGTAATCACCGTTATTGATGGTGTCACCACTGCGAATTGCAGCAAATAGTTCTTTGTGTTCCACATCGTACATACTCGGCTTAGGACCACGATAGCGGAAGGTTTCTTCACCACCCACTTCGATGGAATGTCGCAGGATCTTTGCGGACCCCTTAGTACCCATCACGTAATCTTCCACGTTATTCGAGCAACCCGACTGCTGGCGAGTGTAGGAATAGGTCTTGGCACCATTTTCCCATTCATAGCAAACGGCGAAGTGATCATAGCCATGACCCCATTGCTCGTCAACACGTTGCTGGCGTCCACCCAATCCGGTTGCCTTGACCGGTGGGACGTCATCCATCAGCCACATCGCTTTGTCGAGGCTGTGGATATGCTGTTCCACAATATGGTCGCCTGACAACCAGGTGAAGTACAGCCAGTTGCGCACCTGGTACTCCATTTCACTCCAGTCTTCCTTACGCCCCCGGTGCCATAACGTACCGGTAAGATAGTTCTCCTGAATGGATTGAATATCGCCAATCGCTCCGCTCTTGATCTGCTCCATCACAGCTCGCACGCCGTAGTCATAACGCCAGCAAAGCCCTGAAACAACGTTTAGATCTTTCTCTTTGGCCACACGCACTGCGTCCATGACCTGACGAACACCGACAGCATCTGTCGCGACTGGTTTTTCACAGAAGACGTGTTTGTTTTGCTTTACGGCTTCTTCAATATGAGCTGGGCGAAAATGGGGAGGTGTACAAAGAAGAACAACGTCGACATCGCCTGCCATCAATTCTTTATAGCCATCAAAGCCCGTGTAACTGGTTTCTTCAGTCACGGCAAACTTATCGCCAATTTGACGCTCCAGAATATTCCGGGAATGCTCCAGACGATCGCCAAACACATCGGCCATCGCAGTTAACCGCAGATTATCTTCGGCACGCATGGCGTTGACAGCGGCTCCCGTGCCTCGACCACCACATCCGATCAAACCAACCTTGAGGATATCGCTGCCCTGTGCGTGGACAGCGTTAGCGGCAGTAAACGAAGTGGCAGCAGCCCCTCCAACCACAGCAGACGTCTTGAGGAAATTGCGACGACTATTATCTGTTTTACGAGGTGTCTCCTTTGACGACATCGTATTCTCCTTATGAATGAAACAGCGACCATTCGCTGCAGATTTACTAATGCTTTATCTTACGTATCGAGCGTTCTCGATACAAGCTTTGTGTTTGCTCCGGGCAGACTCTAACGCAGATAAACTCTAATCAAAGTTTAGAAAAATACACCCGCATTTGGTTTTCAATTTGTGTCAGGCTGGCTCCAAAAGCCTCCGTGAACATCACTTGACGCTGTTTAGCACTGAGTTGCTGAAGTGGCACATGCAATCGTTGTAGCTTGAGAAAATCCTGGTACTGTTGCGGCTTTGTCTTTTGCAAAAAGTAATTTAATGCCCAGGACTGAGCGTAGGCAGCCCGCACTGTTTTTCCCGAACGAAACACATCATCCGAACTGATAATCTCATCAAATTTGAGCAGTTTTCCATCTCGTTCCAATAACTTGTAGTAATTCAAACTATAGCGATTGATACCACCGATCGTCGTCCATCCTTTAGGGCTACTTAACTGAGGCGTTTCAAAATAGATGGCCATCCCTTCACTTAACCACAAAGGTGTGTAGGAAAGCCGCCTCATCATCCCACTATTGAAGCATAGCTGATGTGTCCCTTCGTGAATGATCGTGGCCACATTCCTTTCAGCCGTCGGGTGATCTAACACTCGCTGAATCTGAACAGCGGGACTGCCTGAACGCACGCCCTGAACGGCCAACTGCTCCTGCCGCTCACTTAAACGTGATAAATCGTAGAGATTGACGCGGTTGGACTCCTGATTGTAATACCCGGGAATAAACTCAGCCGTCTCTCCCAAATCACCTTCCACGTGTTTTAGAAACGACTGCTGATTTCGGTGAATCACAACGACCAGAGGAGCAGTGGAAGGAGTCAATGCAGCACGGCGTTTGTCCCAGTGGCCATAAAACCCACGATACAGGCGTTCCAGTAATGATCCTACCCAGCGAGCATACTCCGGTACGGTGTTAAAACAGATGACATAGTGCGACGTTGCATGGATTTGAAAGTTATCGCCAAACTCCTGTTTGAGAGCCGCTGTCAGCTGAGCCCGAGAATGCATAACCAATCGGGTCGCGTCTTTAGATCGCTCCAGCACATCCGTGACTTCCACTTTTTGCAGTCGATTGTCGGCTCGCTGAAGCAACAATCGAGTTGGATCACCAGAATCCCATAGTCGCCCTTCTAACAGGACGACTTCGCCATGACTCTCGACACGCAGTTTATCGACAGCCTCAGAGGCCATCGGCCAGAACCCAACGAACAGGAGGCCGAGTGCCATCACGTTTCGAGCGGAGAAAGCTCGCAAACTGATCTCCCTTTTCAAATCAACGTACAGAGACGTCTTTGGAGGAAGGCGCGGGCTTAACTAACTGCTCGGTCATCCTGGAGAGATAGTGAATCATACTTGCCGCTCCATTGAACCCGACAACCCGTTCATCCAGTTCCATTCGTGATGAGTAGATTCTGCCAGCCGCTAAATCAAATTGCAATTCACCATGCTGCATTCGTTGCATGAGTTGGCTTTTGACTTTCACATCCTGAACCGGAGTGAGTAACTGGGTTTTGACTGTAATCGTTGCCAGTTGGTTGGAGACCTTCGTTAGCGTGTACAACTTGCGAAGTTTGATGGTCTTCACTCGACCATCCTTTGTACGTATACGAACCGATTCAGGCGTATACCATTTTTGTCCAATTGCAATCGGATAATCCGGAAGTCGCGGCAGCAAGACTCCAATTCCCGGGTTGAACTGAACGACCGAGTCTTCTCGAGTGAGAATCTTACCTGCTGGATTGACCTTAATGACAGCCAGCGGTTTACCAATCGACTCAGCAAGACGTTCGTAACTTTCCGGCACGACCTCATCTGTCTTGCTGTTATAACGGACTTCTTCTTTTCCGGTCACTTTCTGCCAAAGTTCAGCATCTTCAACCAGATGAGTAAGTGTGATATTTCCCTCACCATCCACTGCTTGTACCTGAAACACTCTGGTCGAAACACTACGAGATTTAAGGTTCTCAAATTCCCCATCAATCTTCGTATCCATCGAAACCAGATGTACAATCCGGGAACGAATGGACTCGCCTTGCTGAAGTTTATATTGCAGGTGATATTTTTTAGCAGTTGCCGATTCACCTGTTGCGGCGGCAGCTGCCTGTTGCAGCTGTTTTTCCAGATCCTGCCCCTGAGCATGGGCGTTTGTTGATATCCCCGGAATCAGAAATACCGCGAACAGAAATACCATTAATCCGGTTTTCGCCACAGTCATCATATGCCTCCCTGCACACTCCACAATTACATTTCGTTACTCGAATCCATTCGAGAGCCTTTATTGTTATTTTTTATGGCGAATACGACCACCCCAATCCAGCTTCTCACGCAAACTTCGATAATCATTTTGCCCGTCAACTTCGATCATCAAAAACGGTTGCGAGGCTTTTTCAACACGAATCACATCCTGCTGAGTGACATCCGCGATCACTTTACCGTCCACGGCAACAGCCGTTTCAGCCGAAGTTGCCCGCAGGATCATTTCGTAGATTCGATTAGACGAGTCCACCACAGGTCGAACCGTGAGCGTGTGAGGGCTTATCGCGGAGATAACAAAGGCATCCAGAGTTTTACGCAAAATCGGACCACCAGCCGATAAACTGTGCGCTGTCGAGCCCACGGGTGTGGAAATAATCAATCCGTCGCAACTAAAAGTCGTCGCTAATTCACCGTCTACATGAAGGTCGATATCAAGGATCGAAAAAGGAGCTCCACGCAGCAACGCTGCTTCATTCAGTCCGATCGCCGAGGCTACCTGTTGCCCGTCACGCAGGACCGTACATTGCAACATTAAATGCTCGACAATGCGACAATTTCCAGCGACTACATCGCTAAAAGCCTGTTCAATTTCATTAGGCGACACGGATGCCAGAAACCCTAAACGGCCTAGATTGACTCCGGCGACAGGCAAGCCAACAATACTCAATTCGCGTGAGGCTCGCAAAATCGAGCCGTCACCTCCAAGAACAATTGCCAGATCGGCTTGAGAGGCCTCTTCCACCTCTTCGAAATATTCCGCAATCTGTTCTCGAACAAGCGCCTCTGCTTCCTGACTACCGGCATTGGAGGCTCCGCCACAAACAAGCACACGCGGCTTACGGCCGGCATCGATCCAAGTTGCTGCTTGAGGTTGTGACATGATTCAGGCTCTGCCTGGCTACGCGGAAATCCACTGAAGCTAGACCGTCTCCATATCTGCAGTGTCCTGTGCCATGTCCTTGCACGCTCGATAAACACCATCAGCATCCAAACCGAGGTCACATAAGAGTTCACTGCGTTCGCCGTGTTCGACAAAGATATCCGGAATTCCAAGCCGACAAACATGCGATGTATTGAGACGTCGTTCTGCCGCGAATTCCAACACCGCCGAACCAAAGCCTCCTATCAAGGCAGCCTCTTCAACCGTCACGACAAAGGGACTATTTCGCAACACATCGGTCATCACGTGTTCGTCCAGAGGTTTCACGAACCGGGCGTTCACGACACCTACGTCCAAACCGTCAGCTTGTAGTTTTTCAGCAGCCTTTAAACTTGGTTCCACCATCGCACCCAATGCCAAAATCGTGCCGTCCTTACCTGTGGAGAGTACTTCCGATTTCCCGTATTCCACAGCCGCGGGTTCCCGGGCAATCTCCGGTGAAACTCCCTTCGGGTAGCGGATGGCCGTGGCGGAATCGTGATTCAACGCAAACTCCAGCATCAACCGCATATCGTGCTGGTCAGCCGGAGCCATAATGGAAATGTTGGGGAAGACACGCAGGTATCCCAGGTCGAACACTCCGTGATGGGTTGGCCCGTCAGGACCTGCTAACCCGGCCCGGTCAAGCATAAATGTGACTGGTAAATCCTGCAGGCAAACTTCCTGAAAAATATGATCATAACTGCGTTGCAGGAAAGTGCTGTAAATCGCCACAATCGGTCGAGCACCCGCTTTGCATTGGCCACCGGCAAAAGCCACCGCATGGCCTTCACAGATTCCAACGTCAAAGAATCGCTCGGGAAATCTGTCCCGCACAGCTTCCAGTTTATTGCCCTGACACATAGCAGCGGTCATGCAGGTCACATCGTCCCGCTGAGTCATCTGCTGCTCAATGGCATCCCGCGCATGGTTCGTATAGTTAAGCAGTCCCGTGCTGCTACTTCTCTCTTGAAATACAGCTTTGCCTTCCACTCGCTCAAAGACCGGTGGAGCATGGAAGGTACGAGGATCCTCTTCGGCGGGCTGAAATCCGTGACCTTTCTGAGTCACGACATGCAATAAGACAGGTTCGTGAATCTCACTAACCATTTGAAGGTACTTACGCATCAGGCCAATGTCGTGGCCATCAATCGGCCCGAGGTACTGAAAGCCCAATTCCTCAAACAACATACCGCCATGAAATCCGGCTTTGACCGCTTCCTTCATCTGAGCTAAGAATCGTTCCGCCGGGTCGCCCACTAACGGCACTTTACCAAGCACCTTTTGGATTCCTGATTTTAACGACGGGTAGATCGAGTTACGCAGTCGATCCAGATAGGATGCGACACCACCGACTCGGGGGCAAATCGACATCTCATTGTCGTTTAGCACCACTAACAAATTCCCTTCGGCATTGTTCATCGCTTCATAGACTACACCGGATGGAAACGCGCCGTCACCTATGACGGCAACCGCCTTGCGATCAGCCCGGCCGGCAAGAACGTCACCGCTGTGTAGCCCCTGAGCGGTTGAGACGCTTGCCCCGGCATGCCCGGTCATGAACAGGTCGTATTCACTTTCCGCCGGATTGGGATACCCCATCAATCCCTGCTTCGTGCGAATCGATTTAAACTGGTGATAACGACCCGTTATCAGTTTGTGTGGGTAAATCTGATGCCCCGTATCCCAAATGAGTCTGTCCTGACTGAAGTCGAAAATGCTATGTAAAGCCAGACAGAGTTCGACG
>CEUY01140841.1_pt1 | contig 12676 bp, 12 predicted proteins | sample 361481 | NCBI WGS metagenome assembly CEUY01 (sample SAMEA2622737, study PRJEB7988) | marine metagenome | isolation source: saline water (ENVO:00002010), including
GATGGGATTTGGTTTAGGTTTTGAGCCGCGCCACCAGATCCACCAGTTGAAGCAATTCGTCTTCCATCTAGTAGAACCAATGTTCGTTGAGACCCTAAGCCTCTGAGTGAGATTTCATTAACACTAGCCTGACCATTAGCATATCCAGAAGTTTCTCTGAATGATCCAAATGAGTTGTAAGGAGTGTTTTGAAGTACCTCAGCTACAGTCGCGAAGCCTGATAACTCGATTTGCTCTCTTGAGATAACTGTAACTGGTTGTGCAGTTTCAATATCTGTCTGATTCAATCGAGAACCTGTGACTTCGATTTTTCCGAGCTCAGCAGCGTCTTCATCTTCATCTTGAGCCCATGTTGGAATGGCGAAAACCACAGCAACCGCACTCAAAGTAATGAATAGATACCTTGCTCTATCAAATAAAGAAGTATTCATTTAGTTCCTCTCTTATTTTAATTGAGTTAATTAAATATTAATGTTTAGGGCGAGAGTAGCTATAGTTTAGACACGTCCCCCTAAACGTAATATATGTTTGTATTTTCCGGTATTCAACAAAGTTAAGCAAGCTATTATTGATTTAATTTATATATGAAGATTGACATAAAATATTGATATATATAATTAATTTTAATATATGTTGCATATAAACAACAAATAAACCGGATCACACTAAAATATATCACTCCTCATTAAACATTTTCCTTTTAACGCCATAACAGTGAATGTATGATTGATACCTAAGAGATTCTGAGGAGATTTCATGAAAATACGCAACATCATCGGTATGTTTTTAATGTCATTTCTTTTTGTATTTTCCGCTCAGTCATCCGCTCAAACCTTAGAACAGAACCTAAAAGAATGTTCAGAGATTACTGTTTCACTGATCAGACTTCAGTGCTATGACAGAATTACAGATAATCCTGAAGTTCAGAGTGCAAAACCTGCTAGAGAACGAACGGGTTTGTTATCCAGATTGGGACGAGGATCTGAAAAAGATGATGCTGTGACTGAAGAAAATGAATCCGAGAATGAAACCGTCGCAAAAAGTGATTCATCTGAAGCATCAAAATCCAATGATAATTTCGGGCTGATTATTCGCGATGAAAGAGACAGCATTCAGTCAAGAATATTGGGTGAGTTCAAAGGATGGGATGGCTATACAAAATTTGAACTTGAGAACGGACAAGTATGGCAGCAAAGCAGTGCAGGCGTTCTCAGAGTAAAAATAAACAATCCCACTGTCACAATAAAAAGAAGCAGGATGAGTGATACCTATATGCTAAAAGTTGAAGGTCTCAACTCCTCTGTTAGAGTCAAAAGAATAGAGTAGTTATCTGTGGGCTATCTGATCACTTTTTTGATCATTTTTTTAATCCTTTTTTTTCCTTCAATTTGGGTCCAAAGGATTATGAAGAAGTATCATGATCCTCAAGATAGATATGTATTCACTGGTTCTGATTTTGCAAGAAAACTTCTAGATGCCCTTGATTTAAAGGATGTTGATGTAGAATCGACCGAGATAGGAGATCACTACGACCCAATATCAAAAACAGTACGACTCACTGAAGATAAAATGAATTCTGGTTCCTTGACATCGATTGTAGTAGCTGCACATGAGGTTGGGCATGCTCATCAAGATTCCACAAAATATTTCCCACTTTCACTCAGAACAAAACTGGTAAAATTCATGGCGCCCGCTCAAAGAGTCGGTGCTTTTATCCTCATGGCAGCCCCATTTGTAACACTCATTACGCGTGTCCCACAATCGGGTTTGATCATGTTTTTGGGCGGCTTTCTGACACTCGGCATGAGTTCCATTATTCATCTCGTCACGCTTCCAACAGAATGGGATGCCAGTTTTTCTAGAGCCATGCCTATGCTTGAGAGCAGTAATTTTTTAAAAGAAGGCGATACGGATAGAGCAAAAGAGATTCTCATGGCAGCTGCACTGACTTATTTGGCTGGGTCACTCATGAGTCTGCTGAATATTGCAAGATGGTGGACTATTCTTCGTCGTGGACCTCTATAAGATTTAATTTCACAAGATCGCCATTTTTGATATTCATGCGATCCGACAGACCACCATTTATTTCCAGAACCCAATGAATGCTTCCACGGGAAGAGATGCCCTTTGTTGAATAAGGCGTGGTATTTTTTGCAATATTAATAATTCTCCCCTTTTTGTTGATGAATATCATATCCAATGTCATTGGGGTATTTCTCATCCACATGGAAACATTTCTTTCAGGATCAAAAATAAACAACATGCCTTCATTAATTTTCATGTTCTCGATATGCATCAATCCCTGCCTCCTTTCTTTATTGGATTGAGCGATCAAAACTTCAAATTCTATGGATTTGTTCGGTTGAATCTGAATGGTTATAGAGCCTTTTCTCCAGCCTACCAGATGATCCAAATGCGTTGGCTTCTCTGAGATTGCCGATGTGGAATACAATAAGAATGAAGAAAGCATTAATATGAAAAGATGAAAATATGATTTTCTTATGATCATTTGCTTTTTGACATGTTCAGGCATTGTAAAGTCAACTATAATTCATATCTATGTCAATCATGGATAATAATACAACACAGAACACAGCCAGCGGTGAAAAATACCTTAGCCGAAATGGCATAAAAGCCATTAAAGATGGCATCAAGGTTTCCGTTGAATATCCAGATCAAACCAACCCAAATAAACCCAACTGGTTTAAAGTAAAGATTCCCACTGGTGAGAACTTTTTATCACTCAAAAGCAAGGTAAATGAACTCAAACTGAGCAGCGTTTGCGAAGAATCAAAATGTCCTAATATTGGAGAGTGTTGGAATCACAAGACTGCTACATTGATGGTCATGGGCAATGTTTGCACAAGAGCATGTAAATTTTGTTCTGTGGATACAGGCAATCCAAAAGGCTGGCTTGATCAAGAAGAGCCAAAGAAAATTGCAGAAACAATCGCCTTTATGTCTCTTAATTATGTTGTTTTAACTTCCGTAGACAGAGACGATTTGATTGATGGCGGATCGTCTCATATCGCTCGATGCGTTGCATCATCAAAAAAGATTTCGCCAAATGTTGTCATAGAAGTCTTGTCTCCGGATTTCAGAGGCAATCTGGATCATCTTGATACTCTTCTAGAGAGCGGTTTGGATGTTTTTTCGCAAAACATTGAAACGGTTAAACGACTGACTCATGCAGTGAGAGATCCTAGGGCTGGTTATGACCAAACACTCAAAATGCTGCGTCACGCAAGCAACAAGGGGCTTTTAAGTAAGAGCGGGATGATGCTTGGCCTTGGCGAGGAAAGAGATGAGGTCATCAAAACTATGAGTGATTTGCATGAGAATGGTGTGAAAATTTTGACACTTGGTCAATACTTGCGACCAACCAAAAATCATTTGCCTGTTAAAAAGTACATCCATCCAGATAAGTTTACAGAATACTCGCAGATAGGTAAGGATATCGGCATCGACGAAGTTGTGGCTGGACCTTTGATTCGATCCAGTTATCGGGCAGACAAAGCATTTATGAAAATAGAAGAGAACAAGCATGTTTAAATCACAAATAATCACAAAACTCTCATTTTGTTTGATTGTTATCTTTTCCGTATTCAAAACAGAAGCGGCTTTGCTTGTAAGCGAAAGGGAGATTTTGATTGAGTCTCAGAAAGCTTGGGAGCAAATGAAAACATCATTGCCAGTATCAAGAGATCTGAGTAAGCGAACACAAGTCAATTGCATAGCCAAGAGGATCATAAAACAGCTGGAAGAGCCATTTGTTGATGAGGATTGGGAAATAGAAGTTTTTGAAAATCCAGGCGTCAATGCTTTCGCCATGCCAGGAGGTAAGCTTGGGGTCTATACGGGTCTATTTTCAGTTGCTTCAAATCAAGATGAGCTTGCAACAGTGATTGGACATGAGATTGCTCATGTTACAGAGAAACATTCATACGAACGCGCTAAACGTGAAATGAGAACCAGAGTAGGCACAACAATCGGCATGGCTGTAATAGCTGGAAACATGGCCAACAGACAGATCAGATCTCAAGCTGATATTTACGAGATGAACAATCAAATCAATGCAGTCAATACCATGTCGCAGATATTATCGGCCTATGGGCTCAATTTGCCCTTTAATCGACAGCAAGAATCCGATGCTGATAAAACAGGCTTAAGATTGATGGCGGAGGCAGGATTCAATCCTTTTGCAAGTTTGAGCCTTTGGAAAAAGATGCAAGAAGACAGCAATAGGCCGAACCTTGAATTTGTTTCATCACATCCCTCATCCGAGAATAGAATCAAAGGACTATCAAGCCAACTATCAGAAGCGCTCAAACTATACAATTCTGTAGAAAGAAAGCCTCGTTGCACATTCTAATCGATGATACCTCTCGCAGACGATAATCCAACAAGATCTACTCCGCTGATTACGTATATACTCATCGCCTCATGTGTTGTAGTTTTTCTTTGGCAGCTAAGCCTTGGACAAAATGTACAGGCTGCAATATATGCACTTGGTGTCATCCCCGCAAGCTTGCTTCAGGGGGCAATGCTTCCTCAAGAATTAAGATGGGTCAGTCCTGAAATAACGGTCGTTACCTCGATGTTTCTTCATGGAGGTTTTATGCATTTGATTGGCAACATGCTCTATCTCTGGGTTTTCGGAGACAACATCGAGGATATTCTAGGCAAACCAGTTTTCATCTTGTTTTATTTGCTTTGCGGAATAGTTGCAGCGCTCAGTCAAGCACTACCAGATCCTTCATCCACTATCCCGATGATAGGTGCAAGTGGAGCCATTTCAGGGGTTTTGGGCGCATACATGGTATTTTTTCCAAAGCGATCTATCAGAGTCGCGATACCACTGGGCTTCTTTTTACAAGTTTTAAGATTGCCTGCTTTTGTGGTATTAATCTTCTGGTTTGTTTTACAATTGATCAACAGTTCTGTTTCAGGCAGTGACGGGGGCGTTGCATTCGGCGCTCACATCGGAGGATTTATTGCTGGAGTTATTTTGGCACCTGTTTTGGCTGTGTTCATGAGAAAGAAAAGGAATTAATGTGGGGAAGTTATGACGAAAAGAAATCTATCCATTTGTTTTATTTTGGCATTTTTTGCCATCGGCTCAGAATTTGCAGAAGCAAAATCTTTGGAAAACGTGATTGCTGGTGAGCACCGATCTGAACAGAATAAATCAAGAGACATTTACAGAAACCCGAGGGAAACATTGGAATTTTTTGGGGTTCAGCCAAATATGACTGTGGTTGAAGTATGGCCCTCAGGCGGATGGTATACAGAAATTCTAGCGCCTTACTTGAATGAAAAAGGACAGTATATTTCGGCTTCATTTGATTTCAATTCTGACAGTGCTTTTGTGCAAAGGGTTGGAAAAATATTTCTCGACAAGCTTGAAAAGAGACCGGATTTATATAGCAATGTGAAACATGGCGTACTGATGTTGCCCGATCGTGTTGAAGTAGCTGATCCAGGTACAGTCGACATGGTCCTTACTTTCAGAAATATCCACAACTGGATGGCCAGAGGGCAGGAGCGGATAGCCATTGAGTCTTTTTATGAAATGCTCAAACCGGGCGGCATTTTAGGAGTGGTTGAGCACAGAGGTGATGAGTCAGTTCCTCAAGATCCTGCCTCTAAATCTGGATATGTGAATCAAAGCTATATGATTAAAATTGCGGAAGAAGCAGGATTTATTTTGGATGCATCATCAGAGATCAATGCCAACGCACTTGATTCGAAAGACCATATTGAAGGTGTTTGGACACTTGCACCTACCTATAGAGCCCAAAGCGATGAACAAAAAATGGCGCTTAGCAAAATTGGTGAAAGTGATCGTTTTACACTGAGATTTATAAAGCCATAGTAATCGGATCATAAGTTGAGAATAGCACTTACTATTTTACTGGTTTTTTTCTCTTGTCTAAGTCTTGCAGAGAAGGAGCACACAGTTATTGTCATCTCAATGGATGGCATGACCAATGAGGTCTGGGACCTAGAAGAGTTAGATGCTTTCCAAAAGATTCAAAACGAGGGAATCAGGGCTGAGTTTATGAAGCCTGTTTACCAGTCCACAACTTATCCTGGGCATGTGAGCATGGCAACGGGCGTGCATCCTGATCGCCATGGCATTCTTCATAACTCTTTTTATGATCGAGAAACTGGTTTCCACAGTTATCCAGATGACGCTAACCTGATCAATGTTCCACCAATATGGGTTCTAGCGGAACAGCAAAACATTACAACCGGTATATATTTTTGGGTTGGCTCAGAGACCGATTGGAATGGCTGGCAAGCAACATATAAATATGCTCCTTTCGACGCAGAAATAAAGGAAGAAGAAAAAATTGATCAAGTCAGCGCATGGCTAGATATGGATGAAGAGGTCAGGCCAAAGCTAATCATGACCTATTGGGATGGAACAGATTCAGTTGGACATATTTATGGCACAAAGCATAAAAAGATTTACGAACAGACGGTCAGACAAAATCAGATGTTGAGTTTATTGTTCTCTCGATTGGAAGAGATCAATGCATGGCAATATGTCACCCTTTTGTTGGTGAGTGACCATGGAATGATAGATGTGAGCAGATACATTTCTCTGAAATCAATACTGGATACTCTTGAGATCGATTACATCATTTCAGCAGGACCTGCGGTGGCACATGTATTCATTGATAGTGAATCAGATTGGAAAAATGCACAAAAATTGCTTTCTAGTCAAGAGAACATAATGGTCTATACAGCAGACACTCTTCCAGAGAGCTTTCATATGAAACATCCAACTCGAACAGGTGATTTAATTGTCACCACAGAGCCTCCCTATATGTTTAATAATTCTAATGATGGCCCAAAAGGTATGCATGGATATGATCCGAATCTCAATGAGATGCATGCGATTTTCGGTGCAATTGGTCTTGGAGTGATGAATAAGAGAATCGGCCCGGTTCATATGACCGATATAGCTCCAACAATTTCAAAATTACTGGGTATAAATAATGTCGATCACATGCAGGGTAAGCCGATTGATTTGAGCCCAAAGGACTAGCTCATCACCCAGCCATAAATATTATTGCTGGGCTTTCCGCCCTCAGCTAGATAAGCATTCTTTAGTTGGGCCATTCGGTCATTCGAGGTTTTTTGGATGGTTGATGGAACATCTATTGAATAAAGTTTAGCTGCATTAAGACCAAGTATTTTTGCTTTGTCATCATCGGTAATTTCTGGATAGCCAAACTTTTCTTGCATCTCTTCTGGAATTTGGAATCTTCTGAATGCTTCAATTTGCCATTGAGGTGAGCCCCACCAAATAGCATCTGTACCGAACAAGACACGATCAACTCCAAATGCATTAATTATCTGCCCAAGAAGGTGAGCACAGATTTTTGGATGAGTAATAACAGTATGACCAAAGGTAGTACCAAGCTCCATATAGACATTATTCATATGAGGATTTTCAATTCTGTCTTTGCATAAATCAGTCGTATAAGGGAGATATGCATTTTCATCCAAATAACTATCTTCTGGCGGTAGACTCATATTTTGATCTCTGAAGCCAGAGTGATACACCACAAAATTTATTTCAGGATGATCTTTTGAAGCTTTTTTAATATCTCTGGGGTGAGTGAAATCTGTTTCTCCAGGCCTAGGAGGTCTGAATGGCAAGCCTTTATGGGCACAAACAATATTTTTCCCCCATGATTTAATTTTTTCATAGAAAGGATAGATGAGCTCTTCATCATCCATCCACCAGCTGTATTCTTCATCAATATTGAAAACCCCAGTATAAAATTTCCAAGCATCAACATTGAGCTCAGTTGCTTGTCTTTCTGCTTCTTCCATGAAATTAGGAATATATGGTGCTATGGGACCATGGCAAACCATCCGATTTGATCCTGCCATGTTATTAACAGTATTTCGTGATTCAACCATTTCATCAACATTAATGACATCAAGAACCTTTGAAGCAATGCCGCTTAAGCATGCAATTGAGACTTCGCTGTCTAGAAATACTTCTTTGACATAATTATTAAACCTCAGATCATCATTTGCTGGTTTTTTTCCTTTGAGGTCTTCATTGAATGGCCATGCCATGATTCTAAAACCAAGAGGTTCTGTTTTCCCAGTTGCGACATGGTGGGTTTGAACATCAAAGATGAACTGATTTCTAACCATCATTTCAGAGATTGCATCTATATCTGTCAGTTCATCTGCATGGGCTTGGAAATAGTTTCCAAAGACCTGATTCATGGCTACAAATGCGAGTGCCATACCATTGGCTGTTTTTAGAAAATCTCTTCTAGATAGGCCCGCTTTCTTACCATATGTTTCTGCCATTTCATGAATGATGGCCTCAACCTTTTTCTGATCAGGGGTCTGAGGCCTTGGTAAATATTCTTCATTTGATACTACTTGAGTTGGAATCGGAGATCTTAAATCATCCGTATCATCTTTATGAAACTTCTTAATCCACATATTTAACTTGGTTTTGTTTCACCCTGAATAGCAACTCTGTGCATCAATCGGTGAGCATCTCCGAAATCGAATATCCCTCTGTGTGCAGTACAGCGATTATCCCAGAATGCCACTGAATGATTTTCCCATTTAAACCTACACGCCAATTCGGGTTTCTTTATGTGATCGATAAGAAAGCTTCTGAGATATTGTCCTTCACCTGCAGTGAGCTCTTTAAAATGAGAAACCATAAGTTCACTGTAAAAAAGACACTTTTTACCCGTCTGAGGGTGAGTACAAACCAATGGATGCTCTCTCGGAGGCGTTGCCTTTCTCGCCATCTCGTACCCTTTGCTTCCATATGTTTCAATGACACTAAGAAGATTTTTGTGAAAGTTATCATGCACAGCGGTTAGGTTGCCACAAAGTGCCTTCATCGAGTCAGACAATGAATCATAGGCTTCATATAAATTAACCCAAGTAGTATCTCCACCAGTTTCTGGAACATCAATCGCATATAAAACAGCACCTTTAAGCGGTTTTTCTAGGAATGACGCATCAATATGCCAATCAACATCTGAAACAATGCCTTTAAAAAGATCAGGATACTCTTGTACATAAACATTAGGATAATCATCCAATGTTGGCATATATCCTGGACCTTGGAGTTCTCCAAAGTTCGTAGCAAAATCTACATGCTGCTGTGGTGTTAGAGGCTGGTTTCTAAAAAAAAGGACTTGATATTCTAACCATGCTTCTTCAAGTAACTTTTTTTCATCCTTTTTCATTGGCTCAGAAAGTTTGACGCCAGATACCTCAGCACCACATCCTCCTGACATTGGTGTTATATTGAACACTTTTGATCCCCCTTTAATATTAATACTAGGCTAGCGACAATTTGTATTGTTTACAAATTTGAATCACTCTTGTCGCTCTGGATTTCCAATGGTTTTATAAAAAGAACATTAATGATTGCAAAAAATGTCACTGCTGAGACCACTCCAAAGGGTAAAAAGTAACTTCCAGAATCAACCGCAAGTTCACTCAAAAGTTTCGTGCCATAGGCTGCTCCTAGACCGTCAATCAGGGTAATGATGCCTAGAATTCTTCCAAGATAAGCTTTACCAAAGGTTTCAACAGCTACGAGTTGAATCATACTAAAGCTACCCCCAAAACCAAGTCCGAAGAATATTGTGAAGAGGCTTAGCTGAGTCGTGTTTCTTGTGAGCGAAAGCTGATAATCTGTAAAATCAAACAAAAGCAAAGATCCAAGAAATAAAACGATTGAGCTTAATAATAAAACAGTCCTTTTTGGAAGTTTATCGCTGAGAGCTCCAAATCCAAATTTTCCGATAAAGCTGAACCAAAAAAGAATTGAGAAAAGAAAGACTGATTGTTGAGCTGTAAATCCAGCCTCTTGCTCAAAAAAGATTGATATTTGACTATTCAAGCCCTGAATGGAAAACCATAAGCATGCTGAACCAATTCCAAGACACCAAAGAGCCCTTGAGAGAAGGGCTTGTTTCAGAGGAACATTTTCTTTGGCTTCAGTTTCACCCAATTGGTTTGATTCGTGTCCATCAGGATTTAAGTCCATTGATTCAGGATCAGGTTTTATCACTTTATATACTGGTACTACAGCAAATAACCAAAAAAGAATAGCAAGCAGACCAAAACCCCATCGCCATCCAAAGTCGGGGTTATTGACTATTGGAGAGATCATTAATGGCATGGTTGCACCTCCCAAGCTTGAGCTCGCAACCACCATTCCAACGACTTTACCACGGTGTTTTCTAAACCATCGAGATACAATGATCACGTTTGGCCCAAGCCCAGACATGACTAGACCAACTGCCATTAGGATGTGGAGTCTGTATAGGGTGTCAATTGAACTTGCGAATGGATAGAAGCTGTAAATAAGAGCCATAATAATAATTCCAATTCTTATGACTATTTTTACACCATATTTGTCAATTAAGATTCCTGAAATGGGTGAAAGGAATGAAGCATAAAAGAGAGTATTGGCAACAGTCAAACTCACCTCGGCTTGATTGATTGAGAATTCTTCCATCAATCTTGGAAATAAGTTCTGCGGTACGAAAAGCGTCATCGAATTTACAAAGAAGTAAACCAAGCTGCAGCTAATAGCTACATACCAACCATAAAATGTTTTAGTTTTTGCAAACATACTTAAGGTCAATCATAATCAATAAATTAAATTCATTCTTATAATAACTTTATGACTGCTCAAGCGATACTAATTATCAATGCCACAATTGTAAATGAGGGTAATAGTTCAGAAGAAGATATCCTGATCAAGGATGGAAGGATTGCGGCAATAGGAAAAAAGATTTCAGCTTCTGAAGGCACAGAGGTTATTGATGCAGGTGGAAAGCTTCTTCTTCCTGGTCTTATCGATGATCAGGTTCATTTTAGAGAGCCAGGATTGACACATAAAGGGGGAATTCGTTCTGAATCGATGGCTGCAGTTGCTGGAGGTGTGACTTCTTTTATGGATATGCCAAATGTCAATCCACCGACACTGACTAGAGATCTCTTATCTCAGAAATATGAGATTGCAAAAGGTAAAGCACATGCAAACTATGCTTTCTATATGGGTTCAAGCAATCATAATATTGATGAGATTCAGTCACTTCAGCCCGGAGAGGCTTGTGGAGTAAAGATCTTTATGGGGGCCTCAACAGGTAATCTCCTCGTCGATGACGAGAATGCTCTTGAGTCTATTTTTGCAAAGTCACCAGTGCTTATTGTTACGCATTGTGAGGATACCCCAATGATAGAAAAGAGCCTAGAAACTGCCAGGCAAAAATACAATGGGAATATCCCAATTGAAGAACATCCGAATATAAGATCCGTGGATTGTTGTTATAAATCTTCATCCAAGGCAGTGAATCTTGCCAAAAAACACAACTCAAATTTACACGTCCTTCATTTGACTACTGCAAAGGAAATGGAGCTTTTTGAGATTGGTGATCACAAAAAGAAAATCACAGCCGAAGTTTGTGTTCATCATCTATATTTTAATGACAGTGCATATGATCAGTTAGGAAGTAAGGTAGTTTGTAATCCAGCGATAAAAACCATGGATGATCAATTAGCATTGATCAATGCCTTAAAAGAGGATCGTATTGATATAATCGCTACTGATCATGCTCCACATACAATTGAGGAAAAGCAAAGACCTTATCCAGACTGCCCCTCCGGAATACCGCTTGTTCAACATTCTCTTCTCGCTTTGCTTGAGATTAGCCAAAAGAATGAAATACCTATTGAAGTTATTGTTAAAAAAACAAGCCATGCTGTTGCAGATAGATACGGGATCAAAGATCGTGGATACATCAGGGAAGGCTACTGGGCTGATCTAGTTCTGGTTGATCCAAATAGCAAGTTCAAAGTAACGAAAGACAATATTATGTATGAATGTGGCTGGAGCCCCTTTGTAGACCATTCTTTCAATTCCTCAATTGAGATGACATTGGTCAATGGAATCAAGATCTATGAAAAAGGTAAAGTGCTGACTGAACCACAGGGAAAAAGATTAGAATTCCAGCCCCAGTAAAATTAAATTTTGCATCCAAAAAGTATCGTTTTTTCATAGATCTAGATATATAATCTTGTTTGTTAATCCAAGAGGGTTGTTAGAGACAATAAAAATAAAACTTTTTACGTTTAATTTTCGAATCATATTACGTTTATAGAACGCTAACCAGGTCATGCAACCTACAAACACAAAAAATCCAGATTACTACCACAAGGTCGTTGATTGCCAATGGGGATGTCCTGCACACACAGATGTTCCTGGTTATATCAGACACATAGCACAGGGTGAGTATACACAAGCATATCTTTTAAATAGAGAATCGAATGTTTTTCCTGGAATTTTGGGAAGGGTTTGTGATAGACCATGTGAACCAGTCTGCAGAAGAGCAAGAGTCGATGAAGAGCCAGTTGCAATATGCAGACTAAAAAGGGTTGCGGGCGATCTCAAAGATGACTTTAAACCATATCTTCCACCAGTTCCGATCGAAAAAAATGGAAAAAAGATTGCCATCATTGGTGCAGGATGTGCCTCAATGACAGTCGCAAATGATCTCCTACCGCTTGGCTACGAGATGGATGTTTTTGAATCACTTTCTGAAATGGGGGGGTTGATAAGGAGTAACATACCAAAATTCAGATTACCGCCAGAGGT